>Ga0315543_1001387_pt1 | contig 26362 bp, 26 predicted proteins | sample SalMarSW160210MG_2_FD_203098 | JGI IMG/M metagenome (GOLD analysis project Ga0315543, IMG submission 203098) | Salt marsh sediment microbial communities from the Plum Island Ecosystem LTER, Massachusetts, United States - Salt Marsh Sediment SW1601-210 ... | reverse complement strand
CCGCTCGCCGAGGGAACCCACACCCTGGTGTTGGTCGTGGTTCGCGAAAGCGGCGCCGTCACCGTCCTTGCCGTGCCCGTCGTCGTCGAGGGCGAGGGCTCCTGACCTCTCGGCTTTCTCCTAGTCTCCATAACGGCATGAGATTCCTGCGGCGACGCCACGACCAGCTCAAGGGCATCGCCGGCTCGCTGCCGGGCCGGCACGTCCTGGTGACCGGCGGCGCCGGCGTGGTGGGTCGGGGCATCGTTCGGGTGCTCGCGGAAGCCGGGGCCACGGTCACCGCAACCGACATCGACCAGAAAGCCCTCGACGACCTCGTCGTTGGCGAGGCCGATGCCGCCGGCACGGTGATGGGGGTACTCTCCGACGTCCGCTACCCGGCGGCCGTCGCCGCGCTCCTCGACGGGCTCGCGCAGCCGCTCGACGGCCTCGTCAACAACGTCGGGCTCGATCCCTACGACCGCGAGCCGATGGACCTCGACGAGGACACCATGCGCACCGTCTACGAGACCAACGTGCTCGGGCCTCTCGTCCTCACCCGCGAAGCCTTGGCCCGGTTCCGCTCACAGGACCGCCGCGGCTCGATCGTGTTCATCACCTCGATCCACCAGGACATCCTCCGCCGACAACCCGGCTACAGCAGCACCAAAGCCGCAATCTCGATGGCGATGCGGGAACTGGCATTCGATGCCGCGCCGTCGGGAATCCGCGTCAACTCCGTAGCTCCCGGCCGCGTCGCCGCCGATCGGCGAGGAAAACCCGTCTACAGCCGGGGAGCCCCCCTCGGCGAGATATCACTCCACCCGGTCGAGATCGGGAAGGCGGTGTGGTTTCTCCTCAACGACGACCTCTCCGGAGGGATCACCGGCGCTACCCTGACGGTCGATCGAGGCATGTCACTCATCACGCCGCGCTGGTAGCCCATCGTGGGTTGGGGTACCACAATGCCCTGCTACATTGACCCATCGGTGGTCGAACCATGCCTCCGCGCAGCAACGGTTGGATCGAGCTGATGGACCAGGACCAGACACTGAGGGCAAACACGCCCACCGTCATCGGCGAGGTGATCGATGACGATGTGGTGTTGATCAACTTCGAGACCGGCACCTACTACCTGCTCGGAGGCGCCGGCGCCGAGATCTGGCCGATGCTGGAGCGCGGCGCCAGCCTCGCTGCTATCGCGGCCCGGCTCGGCGAGCGCCACCAGATCGACAACGGGGACCTTCGCACCGATCTCGAGACATGGCTCGGGGAGCTGCTCTCTGAGAACCTCATCGCCGCCGTCGACGCCGGTTCCGACGGCGCCGGGCGTGACGCGAAGACAGCAGACTCCCCCGACGATGTCGGCGGGTATGCACCCCCGACGGTGACCCGATTCGATGACATGCAGGAGATGCTCTTGCTCGATCCGATCCACGACGTCACCGAAGCGGGTTGGCCGCACCGGCCGACGGATCGCCGCTGAGCTGGGAGGCGCCGTGGGCCCAGAGCGCCCCGAACGAAGTGCCCGCCCCGCAGACGCCTTCTTCGAGTCTATGTGGGAAGCGGCAGCGCCCGCCACGGTGGTACACACGATCCGGCTGGCGGGCCACACCGTCGATCTCTGTTTCTCGTCCGCGCTCGAGCCGCGCCTCATGCCCGCCCTGGCGCACCTGACCACCGAACCCGGAAAGCGCGTCGATCTCCAGGTACGGCTGTGGGACAGCGACTCCACCGGCGTTCCTCTCCCCGCCACCCCGTGGAGCTTCGACGACTATCCCGACGGCGGCGAGATTCGCGGCCCCGACACCGACATCATCTCGATCGCCTACCGGTTCGACCCTGGTGCTCTCAGCCTCCTCGACCGAGCATCGGGGCGAGCCGTTTTCTGGATCGACGCCGGCTCCTCGGTGCCGGGCTGGATGAGCGCAGCCCCACTGCGCACGATCCTGCCGTGGTTCATCGCAACGACGGGAGGCCAGTTCGTTCACGGTGCCGGCGTCGGGCTCGGCGGCGGCGGCATCCTCATCGCAGGGGCCGGAGGGTCGGGCAAGTCCACGACCGCACTGCTGTGCGCCACCGCGGGACTCGAGTACCTAGGCGACGACTACGTGATCGTCGGAGCCGATGACGCCCTCCACTCCGCATACGGATCCGGCAAGCTCGACGACGACTCGCTCCGGCTCATGCCTCAGCTCGAGGAGTGGATCGTCAACGACGATCCCGAGCTGTCCAAGCACGTCGTGATGATGAGCCGGGCGTTCCCGGACCGTGTCGTGCCGCAGCTCACCCTGCACGCGGTGGTACTCCCCCACGTCACCGACTCCGACCGTTCCCGATTCCGCCCGGCTTCAGCATCGGATTCGCTCCTCGCCCTCGCCCCGACGACGATGTTCCAGCTCCCCGGAGCCGGGCGTCCGGCACTGCGGTTCATGGCCGACATCGCCCGCGGCGTCCCCACCTTCCACCTCGACCTCGGCCCGCCGGAAGGGGTCGCCGAGTCTGTGAGCGAGTTCCTGCGATCGGGAGGACCGGCGTGAGTGCCCTCGTGAGCGTCATCATCCCGGTGCACAACGGTGCGCGGTACCTCGGCGAGGCCATCAGGAGCATCGGCGACGACCCCCCGGTGGAGATCATCGTGGTCGACGACGGGTCCGACGACCGCTCCGCCGAGGTCGCAGCCGCCTTCAACGGGGTACGGGTGATCCGGCAGGAACGCGCCGGTGTGGGAGCAGCGCGCAATCGAGGCGTCACCGAGTCGACGTGTGAATGGATCGCCTTCCTCGACGCCGACGACGTGTGGAGCGACGGCAAGCTGCGCCGCCAGCTTGTTGCCTTCGACGCCAATCCGGATCTCGACATGGCGTACTGCCTCGTCGAGGAGTTCGTCTCGCCCGACCTCCCGCCAAGCGTGCGATCCAGCCTCTCGGCCCGGCCCGGGAGGCATCCGGCCCCGCTTCCGTCGACGCTGCTGCTCACTCGCGATGCCCTCGCTCGGATCGGCGTTTTCGGCGGATCGGTCACCGCTGGAGAAGCACTCGATTGGCAGCTGCGGGCACGGGAGGCAGGGCTCGAGATGTCGCCTGTCGCCGATGCCGTCGTCTACCGTCGTCTCCACGAAGGCAACAGCGGGAGAGCGACCCGCGAGGATCAACACGCCGAGTACCTCCGAGCGCTCAAGCGTTCCATCGATCGCAGACGAGAAGGTGCATCCGGATGACGCGCGGATCGTGGCGACAGTACCGAGACTTCTTCCACCAATCCAACCTGATGCTCGGCGTCGTCATCTCCCTCGCCATCGTCAGCGCCGCCCTGTTGATTCCTGTTCCCCTCGTCATCAAGTACGCGCTCGACGACGCCATCCCCAGCAAGAGCACCAGCCGCATCCTCACCGTGGGTGCCGTGCTCGTCGGCATGCAGCTCGCCAGTGCCGGCGTCACCCTGCTCCGCCGCTGGCTCGTGATCCGGGAGACGAAGGCGGCGACGCGGGAGATCCGCCACGCCATGATGCTCAAGCTCCACGACGTCTCGATCGACTACCACCGCCGCCACGAGGTGGGGCTCATCCACGATCAGATCGTCCAGCAGACTCAGCGGGTCGACTCGATGACCGACCTCCTCATCTCGACGTTCTTCCCGACGGTGCTGATGACACTCGGCATCTCGGCGATCCTCATCGGCATCAATTGGCTCCTGGCCGTGGTGACCTTCACCATCGTCCCACTGCTCACGATGAACCACCGGCTGCTCCGCCCTCGGGTGCAGCGATCCGTCAAGGCGTATCAGAAGAAGTACAGCGAGTTCAGCGCCGGGGTGCTGTTCTCGCTGCGATCGATCGAACTGACCCGCACCCGCGGCGCCGAGGAGCAGGACATCGCCCGCCAGGACGCCTACCTCGCCGAGCTGGAGCACAAGGACGCCCGAATGTCGTGGCTGCGGGGGCTGTACGGCACCACCCAACAGACCTTCCTGGCGCTGTCGGCGACCCTGATCCTGGTCATCGGCGGCATCACGTACGCCAGAGGCCATATCACGCTCGGCGACCTCTTCGCCTACTACGCCGGCCTCGCCCTGCTGCGAGGCCCCCTGGTCACGTCGTTCGCCGCCTTCCCGTCCATCATCGAAGGGCGCCAGGCATTGACCCATCTCTTCGATCTCTACAACGAGACCGACCAGAACCCCTACGCGGGCACCCGCAAGCTCGATCTCGTCGGGCACATCCGGGGCCGCGACATCACCTTCGGCTACGGCGACGAGCCCCTCGTGCGCAACGTCGACTTCGAGCTGGAGCCCGGCATCGTCACCATGGTCGCCGGGCCCAACGGCTCGGGCAAGACATCGCTGGTGAGCCTCATTCTCGGGTTCTACCGCCCCGATGAGGGGGATCTCAGCGCCGACGGCGTCCCATATGACGAGATCGACATGCCGACCCTGCGCCGTCAGATCGGCGTCGTGTCGCAGGAGGGCGTGATCGTCACGGGCACCGTCGCCCAGAACATCGGCTACGGGTTCCCCGATGCCACCGACGACGAGATCCGAGCCGCTGCCCACCTGGCGACCGTCAACGACTTCGTCGATTCCCTCGACGGAGGGTTCGACGAGATGCTCACCTTCGACGGCAAGACGCTGTCGGGTGGGCAACGCCAGCGCATCGCCATCGCCCGCGCGCTGCTGCGTAATCCCCGGCTGCTCATCCTCGACGAGCCCATGAACCACCTCGACGCCGCCACCCTGCGCCGAGTGCTCGCCAACCTCACCCGCCTCGACAACTCACCGGCGGTGCTGATCATCAGCCACCATCCGCGAGTGGTCGATCACGTCGATCGGCTCTACCGGATCGCCGGTGGCTGTCTCGCTGAGGACGTCGCCCACGAGCGTCCCACTCGCAGCGGGGTCCAAGATTCACCGGGGTCGGCGACGTGAGCCGCCGGAACAGCACCACCCGGCTGCGCCTCCGCCCCGATCATCTCCTGCTCGTGACGGCGGCCCTGGCCGCCGATGGGCCGGCACTGGAAGCGTGGGAGCAATGGAGCCGGCAAATCGACCTCGACGCCATCGATGACGCCTCCGTCGAGATGATCCCGCTCCTGACGGAGAACCTCACGAGGCTCGATGTAACCGATCCGCTGCTCGACCGGCTCGTGGGAGTCACCCGTCAATCCTGGTACCGCAATCAGCTCCTCATCGACGCGGCCGGCGCGGCGGCGCGGCGTCTCCACGACGCCGGAATCGATTGCATGCTCGTGCGAGGCGCGGCGATCGCGGCCGCGGCGTATCCGGACGTCGGGCTGCGTCACATCGGGCGTTCCGGCTTGGCCGTGTACGACGCGACCCCCACCCGGGCCGGCGCCCATCTCGTCACCGCAGGTTGGTTGACCGTCACTCCCGGTGACGGCTCGGTCCTGGCCACCGATCGACGCGGCCTCCAGGTGCTCCTCACGAGCCATGTGCTCACCGATCACCCCAACGACGCGGCCGATGCACCGTTCTGGGAGGGTCGCCACCAACAGGCGGTCGCCGGGACCCGCATCTCGATTCCGGCCCTCACCGACACGTTGCTGATGTCGATGCTCGAGGGCCTCCGCCACGGGCGCCCCACCGAGCTGCGGTGGATCGGAGACGCCGTCACCGCGGTTCGTAGGGGTGGTGAGCGGATCGAGTGGGATCGGGTCGTCGCCGTCGCCCGCCGGCTGCAGCGCGGTCTTCGCGTCGGCGCCGGCTTCGACTACCTGCGCCGGACCCTCGAATTGCCTGTTCCTCCCGAGGTCGTGGAGGCGCTCATCGCCGAGCTCCACTCCCGGCGTGAGCGGACCGAGCACCGCCTGTGGGCCCGAGGCACCCCCGGGTCCCGGCCTTCGGCGCTCGTGCGACACTGGTACCGGTACCGGAGGACCCAGCACGAGACCGGGAGTCTGCTGCACTTTGGGAGATACGCCCGCAGGGCACTGCGAGCGCGGAGCCGTAGGTGACGGCCCGCACCCTGCTCCTCACCCTCTCGATCGACGATCCTCCCCGTGGCGGTGTCGCTCTTCGCAGCTCCCAGATCGCGGCCACTCTCGCCGCTCACGGCCCCCTCGGAATCGCCACGCTCCAAGTCTGCAGGGCCCGTCCGGCCATTGCCGAATCCGCCTGGTTCGAGCCTGCCGCCGCCGCGGAGCTGACGACGCTCCCTGATCCGGCCCGGGACCTCTCCTGGCTCCGTGACGAGGATTGGGATCCCTCCCTCACCTACCTCACCGACGAGCTGAGAGAGCACGTCACGGCCGCCGTCGACGCTTTCGGTCCCGCCGTGGTGGTCGTCGACCAACTCTATCTCTGCGGCTACGTCGACGTGGCCACGGCAGGCGGCGCCCGCTGGATCCTCAACGAGCACAACGTGGAAGCCGACCTGCAAGACCAGCTGGCGAAGCAGGCGACGCTTCCTCCCGAGCGGGTGCTGCGCTCCCATTTCACACGCCGCACGACCCGCCTCGAGCAGGCCATGGTCGCCGCCGCCGATCAGGTGTGGGTCTGTTCTGACAACGATCGTGACAGCATCGCCGGTCGCTACGGACGTCGTGACGGGGTCTCCGTGATCCCCAACGCCCTCTCGTTGCCCGAGCGGCCACCGCAGCGCCGGGAGCGCGACCCCGGGGAGGCTCGGCTGGTGTTCCCGGGCGACTTCTCGTATCCGCCAAACCGGCAAGCGGCGACGCTGATCATCGAGCGGCTCGTCCCGGCCCTGCGCGACCGACTCGAGAGGTTCGAGGTGTGGCTCGCCGGGAGATACCCCACCGCCGAGATGATGGAGGCCCATCGAGCCGTGCCCGAGCTGCGGGTGACCGGGCCGGTCGAGGACATGGTCCCGGTGTTGGTGGAGGCCGATCTCATGCTGGCTCCTCTGCAATCGGGAAGCGGCAGCCGGTTCAAGCTCCTCGAGGCGTTCGCCGCCCGCCTCCCGGTGGTCGCCACCCCGAAGGCGGCCGAGGGTCTCGACGTCGTGAACGGCACGCACTTGCTCCTCGCCGACGACCCGGAGACGCTGGTGAACGCCGTGGTGGCGCTGGTGGCCGATCCGGCGAGGGGGCGTGCCCTGGCGGATGCCGGCTGGGAGCTGGTGAGATCCCGGTACTCGTGGGAAGCCGCTTCGGCGCTGGTCGGCGCTGCCTTGGCGTCGCTCTGAGCTCAGTCGGCCGCGGCGAAGACACGGGCCACGGTGCGGCTCGGGATCGGGCCGCGTCAGGAAGGCGCAGGGACCTCCACCAGACCGGTGAGCCGGATATCGCGTGACGAGCGCCCAACGCGGACCTCGTACTCGCCGGGATCGCATCGCCAGCCATCGCCGTCGTACCAGGACAGATCGTCCACGGTGAGAACGAAGTCGACCGTGGCAGCCTCTCCCGGGTCGAGGTGGACCTTGCGGAAGCCTTTCAGCTCCTGGAGCGGGTGACTGCCGAGGCGGGCCGGCGATCCCACGTAGAGCTGCACGACCTCGGAGCCGGCCCGATCACCGGTGTTCTCGATCGTCGCCGTCACCCGCACGCCGCCGGGATCGGCGGTCGCCGCCAGGTCCCGGTATGCGAACGACGTGTACGACAGGCCGTGTCCGAACGCGAACCGCGGCTCGACACCGTCCCGGTCGTAGCTGCGGTAGCCGACGAACACGCCGTCCTCGTAGACGTTGTGGCCGGGACTCCGGATCGTGAGTTCGGGCACGGGAGCGTCTTCGAGCACCTTCGGGAAGGTCACAGGGAGCCGGCCCGAGGCGTCGGCGAGCCCGAACAGCACATCGGCGACGGCATTGCCGGTCTCCTGCCCTCCGTACCAGATCTGGGCAATCGAGGCCACGTCGTCCGCCCACGGCATCTCGACCGGGGAACCGGCCGCGACGAGCACCACGGTGTTGCGGTTGGCTGCGGCGACCGATGCCACCAGGTCGTCCTGCGATCCGGGAAGCCGCAGGTCGGGCCGGTCGAGCATCTCGCCTTCCCACTCGCCTCCCAGCCCGACCACCACCACCGCGGCATCTGCCGATCGGGCGGCTTCGGCGGCCCGCTCGATCGTGTCCGGCGGCAGCGGCGGCTCGTGACCCACCTCGAGCATGCGGAAGCGACTCTCGCCCACGGAGGCAAACTCCACGACCAGTTCGTGGGACACACCGGCTCGGAGATCGAGGGTCACGCTCAAGGCGGTGGGCGCCGTCTCCGGATCGGGGCCTCCGGACAGCAACGGCTCACCGTCGAGAATCAGGCGAGTCACCCCACCGATGGCGCCCAGAGTCAAGAGGTGCTCGCCGGCGCGCTCGGGGGTGAACGTACCGCGAAAGCGGGCCGAGAATTCGTGGTACTCGACGAAGCCGTCGCCGCGGCTGCGCCAGAAGAGCCGGCTCTTCGATGTCGTGAAGGACCGGACCGGCGCCCCCGCGTGATCGGGATTGGCGTAGTACTCAACGGTGAAGCCCGGCGCTCCGTCGTCGGCGGTGACGAAGCACGCCTCCAGGGGCGGCGGAGCGGCGTGTGTCACGGCGCCGATCTCGTAGGAGATCTTCGTTCCGCTCCCCGCCGCGGCCCGGATCCCCTCCAACACAGATACTGCGTAGTGGGCGTTCACCTCGGCGCTGCCGCCACCCATGATCGGCGTGTGGGCGGCGAGGTCCCCGATCACGGCGATGTGGGCGGATGCGCCGGGATCCAGCGGCAGCATGCCGCCACGATTCTGGAGCAGCACGATCGATTCCGCCGCCGCCCGGCGTGCCAGGGCCCGGTGCTCGGGCCGGTCGTCGGCCCGCTCCGGCGACGGGCCGGCGGCGCCGAGCGCACCGGTGCGGGCCAGCAGCCGCAGCAACCGGCGCACCTTGTCGTCGAGCCGTTCCTCGGAGAGATCGCCGCTCGCGATGGCGGCGTCAACGTGCTCGGCGGCCATCCAGCGGGCGGGGCCCGGCATCTCGAGGTCGAGGCCTCCGACCGGGGTCGTTTCCCCATAGGTGCCGCCCCAGTCGGACATGACGATGCCGTCGAAACCCCACTCGCCCTTCAGCACATCGAGCAGGAGCGGGTGCTCGGAAGCGTACGTCCCGTTGATCCGGTTGTAGCCGGACATGACGCACCACGGTCGGGCCTCTTGCACCGCGGCACGGAAGGGTGCCAGGTAGACCTCGTGCAGAGCGCGCTCGTCGACGTCCGAGCTCATCGATCTCCGCTCGAACTCGGCGTCGTTGCACACGAAGTGCTTGATGCAGGCGCCGACGCCCCGTGTCTGGAGCCCTGAGATGTAGGCAACGGCCATGCGGCTCGTGAGGTACGGATCCTCCGAGAAGCACTCGAAACTTCGGCCTGCCCGGGGATAGCGCTGGGTGTTCACCGTCGGTGCCAAGAGCACATGGGCACCCTTGGCACGGGCCTCTTCCGCCAGCGCTCCGCCGATCTCGGCCACCAGGTCGACGTCCCAGGTGGCAGCCAGTGCCACGCCGGCGGGGAAGCAGGCCGAGGTCAGCCCGTGATTCTCGTCCTCGCCCCGCGCCCCGTTGGGACCGTCGGTGACCTTGAGCCGGGGAATCCCCACCCGATCGATGGGAACCGTGCTCCACCGGCCCGAGCCGGCGAGCAGGGACACCTTCTCCTCATGCGTGAGCCGGTTCAGCAACTCCTCGATGCGCTCGTTCTCCGCTTCGGGCATCGTGGCCTCCCATCGTGTGCTGGCCGTGAGTCGTGACGGTGCAGCCTACCGAGCCCGCTTTCTCAAGCCACAACATGACGCAGCACCCGGGCGGCGGCCTCGTCGGGCTCGATCGAGGTGACGTCGACGACGAGAGACACCACTCTCCGCGTCCGGTCCCTTCTCGCCGCCGCCAGCACTCGGGCCTCCTCCGGGTCGAGAGGGCGGCGGTGGTCGCCCTCGGCAACCCGCTCGCGAAGCACTACCGGGTCACCGTCGAGCAGCGCCACGGTCAGCGCCGGGTCCTCCAATCGGTCCAGGAGATCGGGGCGATCGGCGATGCTGGCGGCCGGGCAGATCACGGCGGGCTCCACCCGATCCAGGGCGTCGATCAACGCACCGGCCTCGGCCTGGTGGAGCCACTCGACCCCGTGATCTTCGGCGAGGAGCCGGCCGCTCTCGCCGAATCGTGCCTCGATCTGCTCGTCGGAGTCGACCAGTGGGCGGCCGAGCGCGGCGGCGACGATGCCGCCCACGGTCGTCTTGCCGGATCCCATCTCACCGATGAGGACGATGTGACCCTCTCGCATGGCGACAGGCTACGGCATCGTCACCGCGAGAGTCCGCCGCTCATGGCGGCGGGAGTATCAGCTCTCCGCCCAGGCGGGCAGCTTCGCCATCATCTCGTCCACCGCCTTGCGGGCGGCGGCCTCGTCGATCCCCTGACTCCGCACCATGAAGGCGGTCATGCCTTCACGTGCCTCCTCTCTCGTCGTCATTGCTCGCCTCCCTTGCATCCGGGGCGCAGCAGCGCCTCGTAGTGATCTATCAGAACCGGGCCCCAGCGTTCCAGTACCGACCCACCCGGAGCGAACAGCTCGCGATTGCAGACGTAGTGGTGCACCAATCCCAGCCACGTGTTGAACAGCAGGTGAGTCGGCATGGGTCGGATGGCGCCCACGGCCATCTCGTGTTCGGCGACTCCCGCCAGCAGCCACGAGATCGCCGATTGGATTCCCAGCAGCGTGGCCTGCGCGTGGGGAGGGAGCAGTGGCCCCTCCATCACCAAGCGAGCGTAGAAGGCCTCGTATTCGGCCAATCCCTCGAGGTGTGCCACCAGGATCTCATGGACGGTCGTTCCGGCTCTGGCGAGGTCGTGGATGCGGGCGGCGATACGCTGGCCGGATTCCTCGATCACGGCGGCGATGAGATCGTCACGGGTTGGGAAGTGCACGAAGAGGGTCCCGTGGGCAACGCCGGCGGCCATATCCACCATCGGGCGTGTTGGCGGCCTCCGCCGAGCGAGCATATCGTGGAGTGTCAGGAGGAGGCCCAGGCTGATGGCGGACACTTCGGCGGGACCCACCGTTCCGACCACGCACTGGCATCGGCGGCACGACGGCCGGGCGCAATGCGATCTCTGCCCCCGAGAGTGCAAGCTGCGGGAGGGACAACGTGGCTTGTGCTATGTGCGCGCCCGGCGCAGCGACCAGATCGTGCTGACCACCTATGGGCGATCGAGCGGATTCTGCGTCGACCCGATCGAGAAGAAGCCGCTCTATCACTTCCTCCCGGGCACTCCGGTGCTGTCCTTTGGCACGGCGGGATGCAATCTCGCCTGCCGTTTCTGCCAGAACTGGGACATCTCCAAGGCCCGCCAGGACGACGTGCTGGCCGACAGCGCCACCCCGGAACAGATTGCGCGGGTCGCCCGGGATCTCGGTTGTCGCAGCGTCGCGTTCACCTACAACGACCCGGTGATCTTCCACGAGTACGCGATCGACGTCGCCGAGGCGTGCCACGAGCTCGGCATCCGCACCGTTGCCGTCACTGCCGGCTACGTCAATCCTGCACCCCGTGCCGAGTTCTTCAGGCACATCGATGCCACCAACATCGATCTCAAGGCCTTCGACGATGACTTCTACCGGCACTACTGCGGCGGACGCCTCGAACCGGTGCTGGACACACTCCGGTACCTCCACGAAGAGACCGATGTGTGGCTCGAGATCACCAACCTCCTCATCCCCGACCTCAACGACGCCGATGCCGACCTCGACCGCTTGACCCGGTGGCTCGCAACGAACCTCGGCCCCCGGGTGCCCCTGCACTTCTCCGCCTTCCACCCTGCCTTCAAGATGCTCGATGTCCCCCCGACGCCGCTAGAAACGCTGCGGCGCGCCAGGGATATCGCCCACCACAATGGCTTGAGGTACGTGTACGTCGGCAACGTGCACGATCCCGAGGGACAGACCACATGGTGTCACGCCTGTGGTGCCGCTCTGATCGAACGCGATGAATACCGGCTGGGGCGATGGGGCCTCGACCCATGGGGACGGTGCAGCGGATGCGCCACGCCTTGCTCAGGCGTCTTCGAGAATCGGCCCGGCACATGGGACGGCCGCCGGCGCCCGGTGCACGTCGCCAATCAGATCGCGGCCCTCCCCGACTCCGATGAGGAGTCCGCAGAGTAAGCGCCCCAGAGTGCTCCGGTCACTCCACCGGTCCGAGCACGAACGCCCCATAGCCCACCACCCGCTCGGGTGACCCCGCGGTGTCGCCCGAGTTGCGGAGATCGAGCAGGCGACAACTCCACCCGCGCCGGCGAGCCACCGCCAACGCGCCGCGAATCGCGGTTCCTCCACAGGCATCCGGTGGATCGATCGCATCCGGCTGGAGTCGCTCGATGGCTTCCGCGGTGCGGGCATCAGCCTTGCGCGCGGCCGCGATGTCGAGGTAGTGGGAGAGATCCGAGCTGACGACGACGATCGCGTCCTCCGAGCACAGCGCCTCATCGACCACGGCGGCTGCCGGAACCGGATCGGCGTCTCCGGTGAGAACCGGGACGACTGTCGTTCCCGGCAACACCACTTGGAGGAACGGGAGCTGCACTTCGAGGCTGTGCTCCCGGTCGTGGGCTTCGCTGCCGCGACGGACCCGCCGAATCGCTTCGATACGCGCACTCAGCTCGGGATCCACCGGCACCTCACCGAGAGGCGTAGCGAAGGCCCCGATCCCCGCGGTGGCGAGGCCTGCGAAACCGACGAAGTGCGAAGGACCGAGCACCAGCACGCGCTCGATCCCGCCGGGGGTCGCCTGCACCACGGCATAGGCAGCGGCCGCCACTGATCCCGAGTAGACGTAGCCGGCATGAGGGACGATCAAGAGCCGCGGCCGGATCACCGTGGTCGTGGTAGGTGCGGCCGCCAGCAGACGCCGCACCAGCGATTCGAGCCGCGCCGGCTCTGCCGGATAGAACGATCCGGCCACGACCGGCCGACGAACCCCGGAGCCCGGTGACCACTGCCGCATACTGCTCACCCCGCTCGAGGCAACGGTACTGCCGAGGCCGGGGAGATCTCCACTCGACCTCTTGGGCGACTGCGAATCGGCCCGGCCGGCCGGAAGCCCAGCCGAAGCACGGCTCCTCACAGCAGTGACCGTCTCGGAGTCACGAGAATACGGCAGATGAGACCGGAATCGGCGAACCGAGGTGCTGCGGCGTTCACGACCGAACGCGATGCCGTGTCCGGCTGGAGCCGAAGATCCCGTATCCCAGCGACCGCCCACGCCCTCAACCGCCGTCCCGGCCGCCCGGGGAAAGCCGAGGCCTCAGTCCTCTTCTTCTCGCTGGATGAGCCGCTTGGGCAGCACCACGAATACCACGAACATCGCCACGAAAGCTCCCAGTGCTAGGAAACCCATGTTCCGACCCCTTTCATCGCATCGCCGTCTTGCATGACTCTTCTCACCCGACATAACCGAGCTGAGCGAACTCGCTGGCATCCAGGCCCGTTTCCTCGTCGGCTTCCGATACCCTCAGACCGATCGTCGCCTTGATGAACCCGAAGACGATCGCCGAGGTGACCGCGGTCCAGGCAACAACCACAACGACACTGACGAGCTGGGCGAGAATCTGCCCTCCTCCACCGTCGATGAGCCCCGAAACCCCGCCGTAGGTGCCGTTGGCGAAGATGCCGACCGACAGCAGGCCCCAGATTCCCCCGCCACCGTGGCAGGCGACCGCCCAGACGGGGTCGTCGAGGCGCCACCGGCGCTCGAGGTACTCCGCAACCACGATCACGAGTGCACCGGCGATCCCGCCGATGACGACGGCTGCCCACGGATCGATGAAGGCGCAGGGCGCCGTGATGGCGACGAGGCCACCGATGAGGCCGCTGCACGTGACCGCGATGTTGGCCTTGCCGGTCCGGACCAGGCTGACGTAGTAGGCGACCACGGCTCCGGCGACGCCCGCCAGGAAGGTGTTGACCGCGATCACGGAGATGCGGAGGTCGGTGGCCGCCAGCGTGCTGCCGGAGTTGAACCCGAACCAGCCGAAGAGAAGGATGATCGTCCCCAGCACGACGAAGCCCATGTTGTGACCGGGGAGGCTACGCGGCCTGCCCTCGGCATCGAACTTGCCGCGGCGGGCGCCGACCATCAGGGCTCCGACGAATCCTGCCACGCCGCCGACGGCGTGCACTACTCCGGAGCCTGCGAAGTCGACCGCTCCCGATCCCAGGTCGAGGCCGGAGAGCCAACCTCCGCCCCACACCCAGTGGCCGTAGATCGGGTAGATGAGGGCGCTGATCAGGAAGCTATACGCCATGTAGGCGTCGAGGCGGGTGCGCTCGGCCAAGGCGCCGGACACGATCGTGGCGGCAGTGGCGGCGAAGACCATCTGGAAAAGCCACAGCTCCATCGTGCCGACATCGTTCGCCTCACCGGCGAGGAAGAACCCCGAGAACCCGAAGAGGGAGTTCCCGTCCTCCAGTCCCGAGCCCCCGGATCCACCGAACATGAGGGCGAAGCCGAAGGCCCAGAAGGCGAGGCCGCACATACAGAAGTCCATCAGGTTCTTCATGAACACCGAGCCGGCGTTGCGGGCCCGGGTCGAACCGGCCTCGAGCAGCGCGAATCCGGCCTGCATGGAGAAGACCAGGAATGCCGCCACCAGGGTCCAGGTGTAGTTGACCGCCTCCACCGCCGCCGCGGCGGGATCGGTCTCGACACTGATGGTGGAGGCTCCCGTCGGGTCCGCCGCCCAGGCGATCCCCGCCGGGAGCAGCCCGATGAGCAGGAACACCAGCGAGAGCCACAACCGCCTCTGCCTGAGCCACGCTCTCAACAGCGTCCGCATATCCGTCACCTTCCCCTCGTGATCGAACGTCCCACGGCTCCCTGCATCATGGAGCCCGTGTGTTTCTCGTTGGTTGCCCTGCCGTTGCGATTCCGTGAATCGCGCGTTTCCGGTGCGGGAACGGAATCGCTGCCGGAAGGTCGCTTGGCCGGCACGCGTCTCGCCAGCTCATGGCGGTGACGGGAAACTGGTAGTGGACAGCGAGATTGTGGAACGCGGCCGCAGCTTGATCGGAGGCGATGAGTGACTGGCTGGCGGTGAATGACCCGCCGCTGTCGCCGATGCGGGGCACCACGTGATCGACGAAGCGCTCTCGGCCCGCTATCTCATCCGGCGGGAGCCCTCCGTCTACTGACGAATCACCCCTGCCCGCCCGCTACTCAATGACGTGGTCTCGCACGCAGCGGTGGGCGAACTCGAGCTTCTCGAAGTCGTGATGGGCGCCGCCGCCCTCATGGCCGTTGAAAGGGAAGACCCTGATCTCCTTCTCCCCCTGCCACCAGTTGTAGGCGGCGAAGACGGTGGAAGGTGGGCACACCGTGTCGGTGAGACCAACAGAGAACAGCGCCGGCATCCTCGCCCGTTTGGCGTGATTGACGACATCGATGTACGACAGGGTGCGGAACACCTCGTCGATCTGGTCGCGGTGGGTGTGGCAGTACGCGGTCAGCTCGGCGTAGGGATAGTCGTCGGTGATCTCGACGGCCCGCTCGAAGTGCGCGAGGAACGGCACGTCCACCATGGCCGCCACCGGGAGCGCCGCCAGGTGGGCAGCCGCGATGGCCACTCCCCCACCCTGGCTGCCGCCCGTCACCCCGACACGGTCACGGTCGACGAAGGGATGCGCCCGCACCGCCTGGACGGCACGAAACGCATCGATGAACAGGCGGGTGTAGTAGGAGGTGGCGGGATTACGGATTCCCTTGGTGAGGAACCCGGGAACGCTGGGGTCGCCGGGGTCCCCCGGATCGGGGCTCTCACCGGTTCTCCAACTCGATCCCTGGCCTCGGGTGTCCATGATCAGGTGGGCGTATCCGGCGGCGCTCCACAGCAGCGACTCGTGGGCGAGGCCTCGCCCTCCGCCGTACCCGACATAGTCCACGATGGCCGGCATCGGCTTGCTGCGATGCAGCGGCAGCAGCAGCCAACCGCGGATCCGGTCGCCGCCGTGCCCGACGAAGCTCACATCGAGCACGTCGACCGTGTGCAGGGGCCCTGCGATCGGGTCGAAGGTGGCGTCGAGTGGATACTTGGCGACCATCCTCAGCTGCTCGGTCCAGAAGTCGTCGAAGTCCTCAGGCTCTCTCACCTCGGGCTGGTAGGTCTCGAGCTCGGCGAGCGGGAAATCGAACTGCATGGTCGGTCTCCTGCAGTGTGGCGGCACGTGTCACTCCCGAAGCTAGCGCGAGATCGCCGAACTCCGAGGTCACTGCGCCGGGCGCAGCCGCGAGATCCGCACCCGACCCCTGTCCGTCCCACAACCTCGCACAGCCGCCGGGAGCCGGTCACTGGCGATGCGTTCGCACGGCACACGAGAGGGCGGGCCTCACATGACCCGCCCTCTCGCTCGGTCAGCTCTCTCTCGCCTCAGGCCTCAGACCGGGGAACCGGCTGGAGCTGGAACAGGTTGCCCAACCGCCGCAAGCTCCCGGCCCGGCTCCGCTCCGGCATCGGCCTCGTGCTCGCCGGGACGTCAGGCTCGATGTCCACGAGCAACGGATTGCTTCGCCGCTCGAACGCCGTGACGAAATAGGGACTCGGACTGACGAAGAATTCGGCTCTCACGGGATTCTCCTTCACGGGTATCGTGTTTTTCTTTATCGATTCAGTACTTGATCGATACAGTACCCGAGGACTAAGGTGTTGTCAACCCTATGGGCAGATCAGTAACCCTCCAGACGATCGCCGACGAGCTTGGTGTCTCCCGCACCACGGTGTCGAACGCGTTCTCGCGGCCCGACCAGCTCTCCGACGAACTTCGTGACCGCATCCTGAGAGCCGCCAAGCGACTCGGGTACACCGGCCCGGACCCCGCAGCCTGCGTCCTGCGCACCGGCAGGGCGAGAACCCTCGGCGTGGTGCTCACCGAGTCGATCGTCTACGCCTTCGACGACCCGTACGCGGTCGCTTTCCTGCGCGGCCTCACCATGGAAGCGCAATCCGCCGGCCTCTCCATACTGCTCATCCCCTGCCCCTTCGGGGCCCAGCAGGACGAATGGGTGCGTCAGGCCGTGGTCGACTCCATCGTCGTGATGGCGATGTCCGACGACAACCCGGTGGTCTCGACCCTGCTCGAGCGGGGCCTGCCGACGGTGTTCGTCGACGGCCCCCGGCTCAATGGCAGGCGGTTCGTCGGAATCGACGACCACGCGGCCATGGTGGATGCGACACAGCGGCTTCTCGACCTCGGCCACCGCCGCATCGGCCTCTTCTCCTACCAGATCGACCGCGAGGAGCGGGTAGGCCCCATCGACGCCAAGCGACTGGCCACCGTGTCGCACCGAACGATCCGGGGAAGGCTGCACGGGGTGCTCGATACCCTCGACGCCGCCCGCCTCGAGCCGACATTCTTCTATGAGGTCGGGCCCAATCTCCGGCGCAATGCCAAAGCCGCCACCCTCGATCTCCTCGCCTCCGAGTCCCGTCCCACCGCGGTGCTCTGCCTGTCGGACCGCCTTGCCCTCGGGGTACTCAGCGGCGCCAGACAACTCGGCCTTCGGGTCCCCCAAGACCTCTCCATCGTCGGCTTCGACGACATCCCCGAGGCTGAGCGAGCCGGGCTCTCCACCGTCCGCCAGTCCGCCGCCGAGAAGAGCCGCGCTGCCTGGGAACTGCTCCACGCCGACCACGACCAGCACGTGCTCATCGCCTACGAACTGATCGAGCGCTCCACCACAGGGCGTCCCCCATCACCCAAGGAGAAGGGCACGAAGGGCGGTGTCGCCACGAAGCCTGCACCGACCGTCCGTACCTCGCAGTCCGGCACGGCTCCCTCCCGGTCTTCGCCGCCGCCCACCAAATGAGCTTCGAGGTGAACCCCGCAGCTCTGCAGCCCATCGCTCCGGCGAGCCTCCGGTTCCCCTCGTGGGCTCGGCGCGATCGTCTCCGAGGGCCGCCGAACCTCAATCGTCCGGTTGGGACCGCAGCCGTGGCATGCTTGTGTCACTAGCCAGGCAGGACACGATGTCGTCGATCGAGCACACCGAGGAGCGCCCAGACCAACAGCCCCCAAGATGGTGGGCCGAACCCCGTCACGCCTTCCTGATCGGACTCGGAATCGGGATGGTCATCCTCGTCATCGCAGGATTCGTCGTGAACCGCAATGTGGAGTATGCCGAGGACCATGGCCTCGCAGCCATGAACCGGTGGCGGCCCGAGCAGGTAACGGACTTCTCTTGCCTGATCGAGACGATCGAAGCGTCGCCGGAGTTCTTCTCGGTCGAGGGAGGCTTCGAGTTCGTTCCACCGGCGAATGTGAGCAACGAGTGGTTCGTCTTCCGGACAGATCGGCGAACCCAAGAGGCGAAGATCTCCGAGAGCGTCTTGACACTTCGCGCCTGGCCGAAGGACATCATTCAGACCCTCGACTGCAACGGCTGAGACTCGCCGGAGATCGCCGAGCTAGACAACGCTGGAATCGGCAGGAATGCCCTCGCCCTGATCCCTCTTCATGAAGCAGCAAGCACGGCCGGAGTGCAGGGAGTGTCCTCTCAGGGCGCGGTAGCTGATCGTCACGATGGCGGCGCCCAGCAGGACGCCGGCGACGACGTCGCTGGCCTAGTGCACGTCGAGGTAGATCCGCGACACGGTCACCGCGACGACCACCCCCACCGACAGAAAGAACACTGCCCGCCGTATCCAGTACCGCGTCGTCGTCTCCCAGGCGAGGAACGGCAGCAGCCCGTAGAAACCGGTGCTGGCGAGCACGTGGCCGCTCGGGAACGACGGCCCCCGCCCCGGAAGGAGCTGTGCGACGTTGGGACGGACCCTCCCGACCAGCTCCTTGAACCCGAACTCGAGCACGGGATTGAGGAGAACTGCGATCACGAGCACCGTCACTGCGGCGCGGCACCGGCCGGTGAGGAGCGCCCACGCCACGATGCCGATGGTGAGAGCCCCGATCACCCACCGGGTGCCGAGAAGGGTGAGCAGGACCATCGTGTTGTCCAGCCATCCCTCACGCGATGCGATGGCTGCATCCTGCACCGCGTGATCCACCCCCAGCAGCGTGCCCTCGGCCACCATCGCCAGAACCGCCAATGTCGCGAACGCCGCCAGGAGCACTCCTACCAAGCGACGGGCGCGGCGCCCATCACGGGATACCTGCATCAAGCGTTGAGGACCCTCGTGCACGATCCATGCCACCCGTCGGAAGAGTGGGTGAATGATCGGTCGCGGCGCGACCCACATCTCGGCTGGAGGCATTGGCTGCTACGCCTTCCGTAGGAACCTGGTGGTCATTCATCAGCCAAACGGGCACGAGACTGTAACCAGGGTCCTGATGCTGTGTGAACCCTCGGACCGCGGTCCACACGGGTTCGACTGCGAAGGGGGTGCCCGTGACGTAGCAGGCTTCCTCGGCGCACAGGCAGACGATCAGAAGTCCGATCTCTCTTGCTTCACCACACCGGCCCCACACAACGGGCGCCGTCACCCGGCCGGGTGACGATCTCGGACTTCCCCGGCCGGCGAGGACACCGCCGAGGAACAATGATTGCCGAGCAGGCCCGACGCAGCCGCGAGGGTCTTCAGTCGTCGGGCGCCCGCTGGTGGATTCCTCAGCGATCTCCTACCGTTTCTCGGATGTACCGGGGCCGATGGCTCGATTGTGGCGCGCCGCCGATGAGGCTCCCATCGCCCACTGCGGCCCCGTTGCCGCGTCCCGGCGGCGACGCTTCAAGTGACAGAAGCTGCAATGCGAGCTGATGATCGCCGCCGACCCGCGGCGGATCGCCTCCAGCGTATGATCGAGCAGGCCCGGCCCCTCTATCACAGCCGGGACTTCCGCATCCTCATCGTGCTCAACCTGCTGCTGGGTTTCTCGTACTCGTTCATCGGGCCGTTCATCTCCATCTTCGGGACGATCGAGGTGGGAATGAGCGCCTTCGAGTTCGGGATCTTCATGACCGTCACGGCCCTCGGCGGCATCGTGGCCGGCACTTGGCTGGCGCGCTACTCGGACACCAGCGCCTCGCGCCGCTCGATGCTGCTCCTAGGCGGGATCATGGGCATGGCCGGCTACGCGGGCTACGCCTTCGTGCGCGAGTTCTGGCCGTTGCTGCTGATCGGGACGTTGGTCCTCGGCGTCTCGTCGATCACGTTCTCACAGCTCTTCGCCCACGCCAGGGAGCTGCTCGGCCGCTCCGACATTCCCGAGGAGCAGAACGCCTTCTACATGAACGTGTTCCGCATGTTCTTCGCGCTGTCATGGACGATCGGCCCCGCCATCGCCTCGTGGGTGTTGACGGCGACCTCGTTCCACGGCCTGTTCCTCACGGCGTCAGCCTTCTTCGGGTCGTTCGTCGTCATGGTGTGGCGCTATGTCCCAGCAGTGGAATACGCGCAGCCTCGCACCGGGCCCGAGGCCGGCTCGATCCGCCGCGTGTTGCGGCGACCCGACGTGGCCGCCCATTTCGCCGCCTTCATCGCCGTGTTCGCGGCCAGCACCATCGGGACGATGAACCTGCCGCTGCTGGTGCTCAACGATCTCGGAGGCACCGAGGGAAACGTCGGCATCATCTACAGCATCGCCCCGATCTTCGAGCTGCCTCTGATGCTCTACTTCGGGCTCCTCGCCACCCGCCATCACCCAGCCCGGATCATCAGGATCGGGATCGCCATCCTGGTGGTCTACTTTGGCGCCCTCACGCTGGTGCAGGCGCCGTGGCATATCTACCCACTCCAGGCACTGATGGCTGCCGCCACCGCCGTCACCAGCGGGGTGGCGATCACGTACTTCCAGAACTACCTGCCGAACCACGCCGGTTCGGCCACCAACATCTACGTCGTGGCGTCGCGCGTCGGCCAAACCGCCGGCTACTTCGTGTTCGGCGCTCTCGTCGAACGCTTCGGACACCGGACCACCTTCGTCGCCTGCGCCGTCCTCACCTTCGTGTCACTGGCGCTCATGTCGATCCGGATCCGACCGGAGGCGATCTCCGAGGACGTCGAGGTGGAGGGCCCGGTCCGTATCGCCGGCCCGGTGCGCACCCGGGGCAAGTGAAGCTGACGAGCAGTCGACGGTCGATGCGTCGACACCATGGTTTTCGACACAGCAGCCGAGTACGTTGGCGGAATGAAACCAACACCGGCGTGGATCCAACACTTGGGCGCCGATCCCCTTCCCTGGCTCCTGGAGACATCGAACCCGGCCGTGCGGGCGGCCACGCTGCAGCGCCTCCTGCATCGGCCCGCCGACGACCCGGAGGTGATCGAGGCCCGCCGGCGCGCCATGGAGGCCGACCCCATTCGAGCGATACTCGACGCCCAGCACCCCGACGGCTGGTGGGAACACCCGGGGCCCGGCTACGGGCCGAAGTACCGCGGAACGGTGTGGAGCCTCGTCTTCCTCGATCAGCTCGGCGCCGACCCGGCCGACGAACGAATCCAGGCTGCCACCGGTTACGTGCTCCGGTGGTGCCCGACCTCCTCCGGCGGCTTCGGGTGCTCACTCTCCGCGAAGGAAGCCAACCCGCCTCCATCGAGCGTGATTCACTGCCTCAACGGCAATCTGATCCGGGCGCTCATCGACTTCGGCCACCTCGACGATCCTGCCGTCGAAGCGGCCGTCGAATGGGCGGCCCGTGCCATCACCGGCGAGGAAGTCAGTCGCTGGTACGCCTCGTCGACACCGGGACCGGGATTTGCCTGCGCCGCCAACGACAAGCAGCCCTGCGCCTGGGGCGCCGTCAAGGAGATGCACGGGCTCGCCGCCATCCCCTCGAAGCGGCGTAGCCCGCTGACGCGGCGTGCCATCGAGACCGGCGTCGAGTTCCTGGTCTCGCGCGATCCCGTGATCGCCGATTACCCGATGGGGTACGGCAACACCAAGCCATCGAGCTCTTGGTTCAAGCTCGGGTTCCCTTCCGGCTACGTCACCGACGTGCTCCAGGTGCTCGAGGTGCTGGCAGAGTTGGGCCGCGCCCAAGACCCCCGGTTGGGAAAGGCCGTGGCGTGGCTGCTCGACCAGCGAGTCGACGGGAGCCGGTGGGCGAACCGATACGCCTACAACGGCAAGACCACCGTCGACATCGAACCCCAGGGAGAACCCTCCAAGTGGGTAACGCTGCGGGCGTGCACCGTGCTCGCCGCCACCTTCGGCTCCTGATCCGGCGCGGAATCACCCCTCCACCGACGGCGCGGAAGCCGTAGGCTCAGAGTCCATGAGAGTGCTACACATCGGCGGGACCGGCCTCATCAGCTCGGCGTGCGTCGCCCGCGGCGTGGCGGTCGGCCAGGACGTGTGGGTGCTCAACCGCGGGACCACCAACAAGGTGCCGCTCGCCGACGGTGCCCAACGTCTGGTGGCCGATTCGCGTGACCGCGCCTCGGTGCAGGCGGCGATCGCCGGCCACCACTTCGACGCGGTCGTGCAGTGGACGGCGTTCGTTCCCGCACAGGTGACCCTCGACCTCGACCTCTACCGGGATTGCGAGCAGTACGTGTTCATCAGCTCGGCCAGCGCCTACCAGAAGCCGCCGGATCACTACCTGGTCACCGAGGCCGGCACGCCGCTGTCGAATCCCCACTGGCAGTACTCACGGGACAAGATCGCCTGCGAGGAGGTGCTGCGCCGCGCCTACGAGCAAACGGGGTTCCCGATGACGATCGTGCGCCCCACCCTGACGTACGGCCCGACCCAGATCCCGGTGTGCGTCGGGAGCTGGGACAAGCCCTTCACCATTGTCGACCGCATGCGGCGCGGCGCCAAGATCATCGTGCCCGGCGACGGCACCAGCCTGTGGACCATCACCCACAACACCGACTTCGCCAAGGGGCTGAACGGACTGCTGGGCCATCCGGCGGCGATCGGGGAGGACTTTCACATCACGTCCGACGAGGTGCTGACATGGAACCAGATCTACTCCCTCGTGGGCAAGGCGGCCGGCGCCGAGCCGGACATCCTGCACGTCCCCACCGATGCCCTCATCGCCGCCGACGCCGAGGAGGAGGGAAGCCTGTGGGGCGACAAAGTGCACAGCACGGTGTTCGACAACACCAAGCTGCGGCTACTGGTTCCCGACTTCGAGGCAACGACGGCGTTCGCCGAGGGAATCGAGGAAACGGTGGCCTGGTTCGATGCCGATCCGTCCCGGCAGGAGATCGATCAGGAGGCCAACACCCACTGGGATCGGATCGTGGACGTGTACGAAGAGGCGCTGCGGCAGGTGACGACGGGCTGAGCGGACCCGTTCGCGAGTGCCTTCCCCCCCCGTCTCGGTGACACGAGCCGGCCCTCGAGGAACCCCGCGATCGGCTCATCGAGCCGTCGCTCTCCCTGGAGTATGAGCGGTGCGGTCCTTCGTCTACTATCCCCGGCACCAGCGGGCGGGACTGGGATGACCATCCCGCCCGTGTTGTCATGACATCACTCACCAACACGCGAACGGGGAACCAAATGGCCGAGCGCGACAAGCAAATCGACGCCTTGGGAACGGTGAACCGCGGCCAGGCCGCCGAATCGGGCCTCTGCACGCTGTGCCGGGCCGACTGCAAGGGCAAGTGTGAGGTGTGGATGTCCTCGCTGCGCGGCCGCGAGATGCTCTACCCGCGCGATTTTGGCGAGACGACCGCCGGATCGGGCAATCTGACGGCCGTCGGCGTCGGATACCACGCGTTGCGCATCAACGGCGGCCTGCACGGAGCACACGGCCTCCCCGCAGACGTCGACCACGACCCCGACAACTGCTATTACAAGAACGTCGACATCTCGACGAGCTTCGGTCGCACCGAAACCATCGACTGCCGGCTCCCCGTGATGACCGGCGCTCTGGGATCGACGGCCATCGCTCGCAAGTACTGGCCGTCGTTCGCCGCCGGAGCCGCCCTGGCCGGGATTCCTATCGTCGTCGGCGAGAACGTCGCCGGCATCGACCCCCAGTCGGAGATGCGCAACAGCACCCTGGTCTCCTCCCCTGAGATGGATCGGCGCATCGGGGGATACCGGCGCTACCACGACGGGAACGGCGCCATCATCGTCCAGGTCAATGTCGAGGACGCCCGCAACGGCGTGCCGCGCTACATCATCGACAAGCACGGCGACGAGATCGTGCTCGAGGTGAAGTGGGGCCAAGGGGCCAAGGACATCGGCGGCGAGATCCAGGTCGAGGACATCGAGTACGCCCGCTTCCTCGCCGAGCGTGGCTACTTCCTCGATCCGGATCCGACGGATCCCGAGGTCCAACACGCCTACTCGAAGGCCGCCGTCAAGTTCTTCGCCCGGCACAGCCGCCTCGGCGGAACGAATCTCGATTCAACCGAGCAGGTGCGCGACGACCTCATGACCGCCGTCGAGCAGTATCGAGCCCTGGGCTTCAAGCACATCACGCTCAAGACCGGCGCCTATGGCATGGCGGCGCTGGCGATGTCGCTGCGCTTCGCCGCCGACGCCGACCTCGATCTCGTCACCATCGACGGGGCCGGCGGCGGCACCGGAATGAGCCCTTGGAACATGATGGAGCACTGGGGCGTGCCGCCGTTGCTGCTACACGCCAAGGCGCACGAGTACTGCCGGGTGCTCGAAGAGCGTGGCATCCGGCCGCCCGACATCTCCTTCGCCGGAGGCTTCGCCAGGGAGGACCACATCTTCAAGGCGCTGGCTCTCGGAGCGCCGTACACGAAGCTCGTCTGCATGGGCCGAGCGCTCATGATCCCCGGCTTCGTCGGGAGCAACATCGAAGGAGTCCTCCACCCGGACCGCAAGGCGGACGTCAACGGGCACTGGGACACACTCCCGCCGGCGGTCGCCCAGATGGGCGACGATCCCATGGAGATCTTCGCCGGATGGGAAGCAGTCCACGCCAAGGTCGGCGACGCCGGGATCGACGACGTGCCCTATGGGGCGATCGCGCTGGTGGCATACCTCGACAAGCTGTCGGCGGGACTGCAGCAGTTCATGGCGGGAGCGCGCAAGTTCCGCCTCGATGAGATGGCCCGCACCGATCTCATGGCCGCCAACCGGGAAACCGCCGCCGAGACGGGCATCACCTACGTCACAGACGCCTCCGACGAGCAGGCGAAGGAGATCCTGCGGGCGTAGATCGCAGACGCCAAACCGATCGAGACCGCGCCGGCTTTCGCTCGGAAGCCGGCGCACGTCGTCACGCCCCGGACGGCCGGACCTCGGCGATCGCCGCGCGGGCCACCTCGGCGGTGGCGGTCTCGAAGATGTGGCGCTTGCCGGGCTCGCTGTAGACCAGGTCGCCGCAGATCTCGAATCCGCCCATCAGGCCCTTCGCCACAGCGTGGGTGAGACGGCTGTCGCGGGCAAAGACGTGGACGACGGGCCGGGCGGCGGGACCGGCGACGAGAACATTGACCCGGTGGTGTCGGGGATCGCGATCGATCCAGCCTCTCGCCGCGGCCAGGGCTTCGGCCGTTCCGTGACCGTCGATCTCGAAACGCCGGAGCGCCGCCGGGTACCGGTCCTCCCCGTCCGGCGGGAGGTCCTCGACGGGCAGCCGTTCCGTGGTGATCTGGTAGTGGAGGTGCCAGGGGATCGTTGCCCCGGCTTGGGCCCCGTTGTACAGAACCCGGTACTCGCCCCGAGTGGCGGCGTGCAGCTCGGCCATGGCTTCCAGCACGTGCGGGGTGAAATCCTGGTCAACGTGGTCCGCAGACATCACCGTGAAGTGGTTCCGCTCGATCCAGGCGAAGTTGGCGCCGGCGGCGTAGCGGCGGCCGGCAAGCTCGACCGGGATGAGCCGTTCGAGGGGATAGCACTCGACGATGTTGTCGATGCACAAGAAGCAGTGCCGGCCGGAGGGATCGCGGGGATCGTGGAAGAGCTTGGTGGTATCCCTATCGGGATTGAGAATCCCACGTCGCTCCAGCTCCTGGGTGTCGGAGCGGAGCTCCCGATGGGGCATCCAGCGGAGCCGGTAGGCGATGCCCGCCACCGGGTCGGGCAGGATCCTCTCCTCGATCCCGGCCGGATCGGGATCGCACAGCAGGAAGCCCTCCCGGCCCTGTTGATCCCAGGTGTCGTTGAGCAGCTCGACGAGTCCATCGATCGTCACGGTCATGGCGCGCTCCGCCGGGTCGGCGAGACCCCGAGGTCGTCGAGGAGACCTCGGGTGCGCTGCTCCCAGGTGAAGTAGGGAACGGTGATGTGGAGCGCCCGGTCGCCCATCGTGGAGCGCAGCTCGTCGTCGGAGAGCACGAGGGCCAACGCGTGGGCGAACCCGTCGACGTCGTCTGCGGGAACCACCACGGCTCCGTCACCGACCAGGAGCTCCCGCCCGCTGCCAGCTCCATCGAGAGGAATCCGGCTCGGCTCGGGCCCCAAAAGGTACTCGGTTACGAAGGGAACGCGATCGGAGGCGATCACCGGCTTTCCGGTGGCAGCCGCTTCCTGGGCGCTCATGCCGAATCCCTCCATCACCGAAGGGG
>Ga0315543_1001381_pt1 | contig 26446 bp, 19 predicted proteins | sample SalMarSW160210MG_2_FD_203098 | JGI IMG/M metagenome (GOLD analysis project Ga0315543, IMG submission 203098) | Salt marsh sediment microbial communities from the Plum Island Ecosystem LTER, Massachusetts, United States - Salt Marsh Sediment SW1601-210 ... | reverse complement strand
AGTAATGAATAATCGTGAGTCGTGAGTCGTGAATCGTGAATTGGGTTAATGCTTACTTGACAAATAGCGTCTAAGTCCAAGGATCATCTTTTTTATATCTGCAATTTCGTTTAGCAAGCCTTCGGTTTTCTCCAGATATTTGAGGTTGCCGGCAATGATCACCTGGGTTTCTAATTCGGAAGCAGAACCAAGTGAGGTATAAAGAAATTGGATTAATTCCTTGTCGCCTTTTCTTCCGCATCCTTCAGCAATATTGGATGGTATTGAAATAGCCGACCTGCGCATCTGTGATGTTAATCCGAACTTTTCTTCATCTGGGAAATTCCTGGTAATTTCATAGATACGTGTAACCAGTTGAATTGATCTTTTCCAGACGTCTAATTCTTTGTGTTCCATATTTTGGTCCGTGAGTCGTGAATTCGTGAGTCGTGAATTCGTGAGTCGTGAATTCGTGAGTCGTGAATTCGTGAGTCGTGAATTCGTGAGTCGTGAATTCGTGAGTCGTGATTCGACTAGTTATTAAAATATACATTCCCATAAAAAACTAACTCTATTTATTCTATGACCTGTAAAAACCTTTTTATTCTCTTATATACTCACGAATCACTATTCACTATTCACTTCTTCCCACAGCTCTGCCTGGTCAGTTACACGCAATTTTATTCTTGTGTTCTGAATATCAATGAATTATAACTTGACCTTTTATCTCGTTACGCGTTACGCGTCACTCTATTTTTTACCGAGCACCGAGTAACGAGGACCGAGCACCTGCTTCTTTACCCTTCTACTCCTTCTTTGTCCGCCATAGCCGTGTTTTTTACACCGTAGGCGGGCCCTCTCACAACTCACTACTCACCCACAGTGAAATATGCTCCTTCCCTGGTGAAATATTTTCGTGCCTCAAATTTCACAGGACAAGCGTCGCATTTCACGTGGCAGGCTCTCACTTCTCATCGCCTCACCGTCCCACAGTCTCCCCCTCTCACAGTCTCATTCTCTCATAGCTTTGTCCTCACTCTATCTGCCCTCGCTCAGCATCTATTTATATCAATGTACTCAATAACCTTCTAACCCAATAACCTACTAACATTATTACCTTCTACTCTTTCCATAGCAACAAAATTTCCGATGGCTTATAATCGTTTAAAAATTCCTTATAGTTTCCGTCATCGAATGCCAGGTAACGGATTTTTCGTTTTATCAGTTCCTCCGTTCTCTCTATCTGGCGGACAAGGTATTGCTTATCAATATCCTTCCCGACAAAAATCAAATCAATCACCTTGCTGTCCACTCCTTTTGCAAACTCTCCAACCAGATAGACCTCTTTCACATCCCCCAGCTTGCTGATCACCCTCTCGATGATCTGGTCGAAGCCAATGTGCTTGAGGAGAAGATTATGGATGTCATTGAAAAGTGGATGCCTGGTGTTGGCCTGGAAGTATTTCCGGTTGCCCCGGGTGTCGGAGGACAATAACCCCGCCTTCTCAAACCGGTTCAGCTCCAAACGGATGGCATTGGTCGACTCGCCAAACTCGTGTTCGAGCGAACGCAAATAGCTGCTGGAGCTGCTGTTTAAGAAGAATTTTAAAAGCAGCTTTACGCGGGTTTTGGAGGTGATTAGGGCGTCTAACATAGTTCAGTGAGCAGTGAACAGTGAGCAGTGAACAGATTATTTATTATTATCTCTAAGTCTTTACGTAATTATCTTGAAAATACAATTCATTCTATTCTATACAGTGAACTGTGAGCAGTGAACAGACTGCATACCTTAATTATACGATTTACTTACACTTCATATCTTTCCCTGTCTTTCAAAAAAATGAAATACGCTGTGAGCTGTGAACGGATAATTACTTTTTACTCTTTAGATGTTTTATTAAGCCCACTATCATTTTTCTAATATCAACAATTTTATTTTGTAACTCGCTCGAATCCTCAGAATTTCCATATTGTAATTCCGATGTAATAATTAACAACGTTTCTGTCTCCGATAAAGATCCCAAAGCAATGTAAAGGAATTGTATAAATTCCTTGTCTGAATTCCTGGCCGCTCCTCTACCCTGTGAAATAGGCTATCATGTATCATTTTTAATTCTATGTTTAATGTATCTTTTCCCATAAGTCGATTTCAAATATTTCTCCCGATGCAATGCGTCATTCTTATTCCTTGAACCCTCAAAATAAACAAGATCAAATGGCTTTCTATGCCGTGTGGATTTAACTTTACCATTATTATGTTCTTTCAATCTTTTTTCAAGATCTGATGTATAACCAGTATAGTAAAAATCATCTTCTAAACTCCTTAATACATATACATAATGATAATCCATATTCCAAAGTTTATTTCACAGGGCAAGCTATATTACTGGGTACTGAAACAGCTGCTCTCCGGATCTGGCTAATCAAACCAAATTTCTCTTGATCAGGCAAAAGGTCTGAGAATTTATAAATCCTTTTTACAAATTCAATAGATTCTTTCCAAACATTTAAGTCTTTGTGATTCATGATTTTATGAGGTTTAGAGTTAATAGTCAGCTCACTCTTCACAGTTCACTCTTCACTTAAATGAGTAGTAAAATTACTCAATTAGTAGAATAATCCAAATAATTATTCAGATTTTTTGATAAATGTTAAAAGAGGTTTTTGGTAATTTATGACTATATATTTTACTAAAATGTTGCATGGGTGGGTTTGGTTTCTAGTTTCTGGTTTCTGGTTCCTGGTTAAAAGATTTTTATTTAATTGTACGCCTGGAGGTATGTGGTCCATACCGCGTTTTCCCGGTGAACCGAGCGAAGCGAGCTCACGAACCCGCTGTAAAGCGGTGAGTAATAACAATGCAGTTGGACCGATTTTAAAGGGGTATCCCTATTCTACCAACATTTCGCTCCTACGGAGCTGAAAAGATTATGTTGAATGATTTTGAAGATCTCATCTGCCATTTAATTCTTACCATACCATACCCTGCAAAATTGCATTACAGATGAATAGAAGAATCGCCAATCGCCCGCAGGGCGAACAAACCGCCTTCTGCTGAAGGCATTCCTATGGAAGAAAAAATAGCGTATAGAAATCAGCTTATGGAATGTCGTGAGCATGGTTGTCTGATCCCGCCCTACTGCCTGCCCTCCCTGTATTGTAAGCAGATAATGTTCTCAATCAGCTGCCTTTTCAACCAATCGTTGCATATAGCTCCGATGATTAAATTATACGATGGGTGAAGCCTGCCAGTCCTGCCTTGTTCTGCCAAATCCAAAAGGCGGAGCAATTGCAACAAGCTGATAGCAGGCAGGGGCGGGAGAGTTTCCATGCGCAACAGTGCAATAAGCTGATTTTAGCTATTCTTTCGTCAGGAGCGATTTTTTTTTGCCATAGGCATTCCTACGGAAGCATCGTTTTTTTGATCGCTTAAAAAAATGATGTGGGGTTTCCCCGAAGGGGTCCCTGGGAAAAAGGGGCTAGCCCTGTGAAATAGGGACAAACACTGTACGAGTTGATAAGGTGACACGTTATTTCACAGGGCAGACCCCTTTTATGTCGCCTGAAGTTATGCGGTCAATGGGAGGTTTTCTAGATTAATAATAGCGCAGTTGGACCGGGGGATTGCGTGTTGCATAAACCCAAGATTCTATTTTCTTCTTCAATTTATTAGAACGACAACAGGTATTTTTCAATGAATTGATCAACGCCACATACCCTGATGTTTTCCCCTCTCTTATAATCCTCTGAAAGGGGAGTGATTGTAAAATAATAACCTAGAATATTGGAATTTTGTTTTCCATTTTACATGTAATGAAAACAACCTTGTAGAGGTTGGATATTGGTAGAACAGTCGATATACTGAAAAATTGCCGAAACTACCATTCATTATTTACGGGAAATTGATGCATTCGGCGGAATAATCTGGTGCTGATTTTAGCACCAGCACCTTACGGTCCAGGGATTGTTTTCCCGATGAATAAAAACGCAGTTAGACCGTGGAGTTATAGGGAACGCGAGCCCCTGGCATTCGCATAGCGATCTGCCATAGGCATGGCTATGCCACCTTATGGGAAAATGCCAGGGTAATTTATTGAACTATAGCTATATATCTGTTACCCCGGCATTCATGCCGGGGGTTAGGTAACGCCTTAAACAATCGCCGGAACTGCAATGTTGTTTGAAAAACCATACCGTTCATGCGGCGAAAGGCAGTAAGCCGGTTCATAACAAAACCCAGGGCTGTTATATGACGCCCCTGTCGGCAGGACGTTGTGGCTGAATATCGATGGGGAAATTCAAGGTTCCTATTATTTTCCTGATGTTTTCAACCCAAAGACGCCCACCCTGTGAAATAAGTTATAATATTTATAATCAGTCAGACAGAAAAGTCTATTTCACAGGGCCCAGGTTGGGCGTCTCTACATTGGATGCATTTCCGATGCATTATCGGTTTATTAAAAGACAAGGCAGTGCCTTGTCTCAACATTTCAACCTGTCTATCAGTCACTTAGGCACACAGTCTCTCCGTCTCTTCCTCCCTCCCGTCACTTGTTACTCGTTACTCGTCACTTCTTTCACCAAGCACCTGTTTCTCACATACTCACCTCTTGACTATCAATGTAACGTTTCCATTCTCCGTAAACTCTTTTCCGTTCCTGAACCGGCCCTGCACTTTCCAGACGTAGACGTCCTGCTTTGCCAGGGCTCCCTTGATGTATCCATCCCATCCAATGTTGATGTCGTTGCTTTCGAAGAGCTGGACACCGTTCCGGTTGTAGATCCGGAGCCGGTATTCCACCACACCCTGGCATACCGGGTGGAATACTTCGTTTCCAGTGGGTCCGTCGGTATAGTAACCATTGCTGGGTCCGTTCGGGTTGGGAGCAAAGGCAGTCGGAAATTCGATCCGGCAACCGGAACTGGCGAAGGCATTCTTAACGATCAGGGAATCATGACACCCCGTTTCATTCCACACATCCAACCGGACATCAAATTTGCCTTCGGTTACGTAATAATGCGTGGGTTCCATTTCCGTGGAGGAAGAGAGATCCCCGAAATCCCAGCAATAGCGGGAAGCATTTTTTGAATGATTGTAAAAGGTCACCGGTTCCTCCGGTATCGTCACATCTTCCGGACTGATCACAAAGTTCGCTTCCGGAGGTTCATATACCCGGATGGTCTCCCTGGAGATCTCTGCCTCACCCCCTGCTCCGGTCACTTCCAGACGCACCTCATACTCTCCCGGTTCATCATAACGATGCATTGGGTTCTCCTCGGTTGATGTCCCGCCATCGCCGAAATGCCACACGAACCGGTCAGCAAACTTCGAGTTGTTTGTGAATTGGACGGTCAGACTACTGCAACCCTGGATAGCGGAAGCAGTATAATCAGCAACCGGAGGTTTAATTTTTAATTCCACTTTTCCAGCATCCATAGCCTTCTTATCCTCCGTAGCCTTGGCGAAGGAGGAAGCCTCATCTTTTGTCTCAACCGGTTCCAAATTGTCTTCTGTCGTTTCAATAATTCTTTCTTTCTGTGAGTGAGGATTACGTTCTTTAACCTCACTATCACTCAGCGCTTCCTCTTGAATTTCTACATTCTGTGGCACTCTATTGATTTCATCAACATCAACCACCTTAGCCTTCGCCTCAGTCTTAGCCTCAATTTTTTCAGATTGTTCCAGGTTGTATTCAGGCAATTCTTCAGATACATTCCGGTCAACCCGATTGGACAGAAGCACTGCTCCGGTTATGGCAACACCTGCTATGGCTGAAAGATAATAAACATTAAACGACGAGATATCGAACGAAAGGAACTGGTTCCAGAACAGTTTTCCCACAAGCTTCCCCCACAGCCCCGGTGAGGGCTGCACGGAAAAGTCGGAAAAGCTTTCCCGAAAGATCCTTTCTATATGTCCGTTCTCTTCGATCATGTTTTATGTGGTGACGAGTAACGAGTGACAAGAATTTGTTCGATTTATCTTTCTATTAACAATTAACCTTTAACAATTAACTTTTTCTTCTGCGGACTGTAGACTGCTGACTGCGTACTTGCTTCATTTATCTCCAGACGTTTCACTCTTCTCCCTACTGATCTTAATTCTACTAATCTCTGCTAAACGTCTCCGAATCACCTTCCTCGCTCTCGAGTACTGTGATTTCGAGGTGTTGATATCGATCTCCATCAGGTCGGCGATCTCCCGGTGTTTAAATCCTTCGATCGCGTAGAGGTTAAAGATGATCCGGTATCCTTCCGGCAGGTCGTTGATCACCTTCAGCAGCTCTTCCCGGGTAAACTCGGCGCCTTCCCATTGAAATCCGTCAATATCCGTTTCCTGAACCTCCTCGATATCGGCCTGGTGGTGGTGTTTCTTGGTCTTGTGGTAATGGGTGATGGCTGTATTGATCATGATCTTTTTCATCCAGTTGACCAGCGAACCACGAGCCGTAAAATCACGGATATTCAGGAATATCTTTAAAAAGCCTTCCTGAAGGATATCTTCTGCTTCGGCTTTATCTTTCACAAAGCGCATGCAGACACCCAGGAGCATTCCCGAATAGGTTTCAAAGAGCAATTTCTGAGCACTCCTCTCTCTCCTGATGCATCGTTTTATGAGCTGTTCCTCATTGATCATGCGCAGAGTTAATTTTATGACTGACTTTCAATCATAATGGTTGCATACGGAAAAATACCGTTTATAAAATTATTTAAAATAAATCAAATCACTGTAGTAATGTGATTTGATTTTGTTTTAAGAACCACATTTTTAAGTAATTAAGTATTGAATTAAGAGTTAATATTAGTATTAAAACTTACTTTCTTTGATTATACGTTAATGCAAACCATATGTTATAAAACAAAAGCATTAAAGAGATCGTCTCTGTTATTTGATACACAAATAAGCAAATAATCATTCTTTGTACTTTTCTTTACGCCAACCGAATCCGCCAACTGGCCATGTGAAATAGCGATAACTCTGGACGGAGTGCTAATGCAAGGCATTATTTCACATGGCTGGCGGATGAGCTCATGAGCACCTTAAAAAATAGACAATAACCGCGAATAACGAAAAGTACCAAAAGAAGGGCGGCCGCAGATCATTTTCGGGTACCGAAAATGATCTGAGGGCAAAAGTTGTCCCTATGGGACGATAAGGGTGTTTGGTAATCAAATGAAAGTGCTATTCTGGAGGGGCAGCTGTACTATTAAGTTGTGCTTTGGATATTTTTCCTGAGTTTGACAGTTGCAGGCCTTTTCACGGTCTCTTAAAATCATAATACCCACTTTATCAACACTTTATAAATTTCTTTTATAATTTTTTTTAAAAATGTAGTGGCATAGATTAACAATTAATTGTTAATAAAATACTTTAATATATGGGTTAAAGAATAGATAATATGTGTTACATTAGCATAAAAATACACATATGTTTATCAAAAGAACCCGCGGAGGCAGTAAAGAAAAGCCCATCTATTATCTCCAGATAGCGGAAAGCTACCGTGACAAAGGAAAAGCAAGACACCGGATACTTTGTAACCTGGGCCGGGAGGAGGAGCTTTTAGCTAAAGGGAGTATTGATAACCTGATGGAAAAATTTGCAGCTTTATCAAAGCAATATGTTCTATTAAGCAAATCGGAAGACAGCATCCAGAATGCCCTGATATACGGACCCATGCTGGTTGTTAATTTTCTTTGGAAGCATTTGCAAATGCAACCATTGCTTGAGGCTATCCAGCAGCAATATAAGATCGGGTTCTCCCTGGAAGAAGCTGTGAAGCTGATGATAAGCAACCGGCTTATCAATCCTTTAAGCAAGCTGGCCATAGACACATGGAAAGAAAAAATCTATGGGGAAGACTTCGATCAGGTAGAACTACAGCACCTATACCGCAGTCTGGATATCCTTGCAGACCATAAAGACATGGTAGAGAAATCATTTTTTAAAAAGACACGCAGTTTGTTTAAGTCTGCAGTAAGCATTGTATTCTATGACCTGACAACGATATATTTTGAGAGTCAGCAGGCAGATGCCTTAAAAAAATATGGTTACAGCAAGGACAACAAAACAGATTGTGTGCAGGTAGTCATTGGCCTGGTGATCAATCAGGATGGGCTGCCGATAAGTTACCATCTGTTTCCCGGGAATACCTATGAAGGGAAAACAGTGGTACCGGTACTAAACAGGCTCAAGAAAGATTTTTTGCTTGAAAAGATCATTTTCGTAGGAGATAAGGGTATTGTTGGTAATGAAATAATGCAGGAATTATCCTCTGCCGGATATGAATATATTATTGCCGCCAAGATAAGCAAGGTATCTGATGAGTATCATCCTGAGATCTTAAACAGGGAGAACTATACACGCATTGATGATATTATCTCAGCCCACCAAATCATCGTAGATGATCAGCGACTGGTATTGGGCTATAGTAAGAAGCGTGCTGATAGGGATAAGAAACAACGGGAGCTTTTGCTTGACAGGTTGCAAAAGAAACTGGACAAAAGCAATAAACCAAAATCTATTACCAAGTCAGCTTATAACAGTTATCTGACTATGGAAGGCAAATCACGAATGATAATTGATCCGCAGAAGATAGAGAAAAAAGAAAAATGGGATGGTTTCTTTGGCTTTTATACCAATAATCAATCTATGAGCAATAAGCAGATTGTGCTGACTTACCAAATGTTATGGCAAATTGAAAACAGTTTCCGGGTATTGAAATCCACTTTAGACCTTCGTCCGGTGTATCACTGGACAGAGAAAAGGATCCAGGGCCACATTATGATTTGCTTTTTGAGCTTGTATATGTTAAGGGCCATTGAATATAAAATCAACCGCCAGGAAAAGTTAAATTTATCGACGGATGAGATCTTTTGTCATTTAGACAAGATCAGAGCTGTTACTTTAAATGCCTTTAAAAAGAGGGTGGTTATGAGAACCGAAATTACTGATGAAAATAACCTGATCTTGAGAACCCTTGGCATTAAAATACCCAATGCCGTTTTAGAAGAAAATGTAGTGGAGTAAACTTTTTTAATGGGATCATTATACTTGTATATCAATTATTTGCATTTTTTAACTGTCAAACTCGAGTAAATCATTATGAACCCGGATTATTCATAAATAATGCGGGTTAACTCCGTAGGAGTGACATATTGATAGTCCTGGGGTTCCATGCAAAAGCATGGAAAGCCCTGGGTTCGTTGTAAACCAGATAAAGCGGACCAAGTAAAATGCAATACAAAGGAAAACCGTTTCATGGTCCGCATGGCTCCAGACACAAATTAGAACAAAACTAAAAATCCTGCCTGCAGGCAAAATCCGAAATCCGAAATCTCTTCATGGACCGCATGACTACAGGCGGATCTTTTGCTCTTCAAACGATTATTGTATCTATTCGTCAGACAAACTTTAGTCGTCTGACGAATCATCTCCCCTATTGCCCCGCATCAATTACCGTTGTCCTGCTGCTTCTTCCCGGTTTATTAAACGATTTTAGTTTAACCGTACCGGTAACAGGATAATTGTCATCAGGAGGAGCGGCATTTTTTTCATGGGTTTAGGATTTTTAGTATGAAAATGTTTACTTTACGGTAGTGTCAAATTTAAAAATTAACGGCCACTTTTTATGATTGACCCTTTAAACTTTTATCATGAACGATCAAACATCTACCAAGCCAATTAAGCCCAAACGGTTAGTTTCACTGGATGCATTGCGCGGTTTTACCATTGCAGCCATGGTCATTGTGAATGATCCCGGATCGTGGAGTCATGTTTACGCTCCACTCAGGCATGCCGAATGGAACGGATGCACGCTCACCGATCTGATCTTTCCTTTCTTTCTTTTCATTATCGGCGTTTCCATTGCGTTTGCCTATTCATGGAGACTGGAAGCGAACATGCCCAAAAAGCAGCTTTACAGGAAAATCATTACCCGAACGGTCATCATTTACCTGCTGGGATTGTTCTTATGGTTATGGCCCGATTTTGATTTCAGCTCGATACGGTATGCCGGTGTGTTGCAGCGCATCTCGGTCGTTTTCCTTGTTTGTGCCCTGATATTCCTGAATACCAGCTGGAAAACTCAAATAAAGGTTGCTGCAGGGATACTGGTGGGATACTGGATCATCATGGCATACATTCCCGTACCCGGAATCGGAGCACCGGATCTCTCGGGTCCAGAAAAAAACTGGGCACACTATCTTGATAGCATCCTGCTCCCCGGTGTGATGTGGCAGAAAACCTGGGATCCTGAAGGAATACTGAGCACTTTTCCTGCCATTGTATCCGGGATAACCGGGATGCTTGTTGGCAAAGTGATCCTGACGGAAAAGGATGAGCACAAAAAACTGGTCTGGTTATTCGTGATCGGTTTTGGGATGTTTGTTACCGGAGGGATCTGGAACTGGTTCTTTCCGATCAACAAAAACATCTGGTCCAGCTCTTATGTCCTGTATACATCCGGTGCCGCAACCATGGGCCTGGCAGCCTGTATACTGCTTGTGGATATGTGGGGGTATATCAAATGGACGAAGATCGGAGTTGTATATGGTGCCAATGCCATTACGGCATATGTTCTGGCAGGGATGCTAACCCTGGTATTCTATGGGGATATCTTCGGTGGAGCTTCGCTCAATGGATTGTTTATGGATGGCCTGACTGGAATCGGTCTTACTCCCAAATTCGTTTCCATGTTATACGCCATTATCTATATGCTGATCATCTATATACCGACATACATTCTCTATCGATACAAAATATTTATCAAGGTGTAATAGTTCATGCATATGAAAACAATAACAGCAATCCTTTTACTATTCCCAATGATCCTGTTCGGCCAGCAGAGGAACAACATTGAAAGTTCACTGGAGGTGGTTGATATCGCTTCAGGTTCCCGGGAAACCATTGTAACCATGAAGATTCTTTTTGAAGCCCCGAACTGGTCACGTGATGGTAAATATTACATTCTTAACAGCAGCGGCAAACTGTATCGATTAAACAGGGGTGAGGACCAGTGGAAGGAAATCGATACGGACTTTGCCCGGCGGTGTAACAACGATCACGGGATCTCTCCCGACGGATCACAGCTGGTGATCAGCCACCATTCCGAAGGACCGGAAGGATCTTCCGGATCAGCCATATATATTTTGCCCATCGGAGGAGGAGTACCAGAAAGGATAACGGAAAAGGTCCCCTCCTACTGGCACGGCTGGTCTCCCGATGCGAAAACACTGGTTTATGTAGGACAACGTAATGGTGAATACGATATCTATTCCATCTCGACGAACGGTGGGAAAGAGACACGCCTGACCGAATGTCCCGGACTTGATGATGGCCCCGATTATTCTGCAGATGGAGAGTATATCTATTACAATTCTTACTGTTCAGGCAAAATGGAAATTTGGAGAATGGATGCAGATGGGGGCAATCAGCAGCAACTCACGAATGATCAATATTCCAACTGGTTTCCCCACCCCTCCCCCGATGGAAAACATGTTGTTTTTCTGAGCTTTATTGAAGACCAGGAACAGGGCCATCCTTTCGGGAAGGATGTTAAACTGAGGATCATGGATCCGGATGGCAGTAACATCAGGGACCTGACGGATGTTTTTTTCGGCGGGCAGGGTACGATCAATGTTCCCTCCTGGTCCCCGGACAGCAAAAAAGTTGCATTTGTGACCTACCGGTTGTTGGAAAGATCAAATGCACTAAGAAGTTCTGCAGAGCAGAACAATAATGAATAGCCCCTTACGCAGTGCGGGGTGGAAACAGAAAACAAATCCAACCCCAGCCAGGGCGGCCTGAAGGGACTGAACATGTTGAAACTTATATAGGATAATTCAACCCCTGCAGGGTTGTATTCTTTTGACGGTTGCAACCACCGGTTTCACCGGCGGTTATTCAAAGTTCAACCCCTGCCGGGGTTGATTAGTGTGTTCACTTACCAGCACCGAGAACCATTACCCCCGCTTCCAGCGGGATTCTCGTTCGCCAGCAGGCGTATCCATGTACCCCGTAACTCGTAACTCGTATCCCGTAACGCTCATAACTCACTGCTCACCTCTCACTCCTTGCCCGCCGAATCCGCCGGCTGGCGGAGGAGGTGGGGCTCACTTCCCATCTCTTATCACTCTCCTTCTCCCCCTCTAACAGTCTCACTTCTTTCTTTCAAATCCTTCAAATTCACAATTCGAAATTCGAAATTTAAAATTAACCCTACACTCCTTTGTCTTGGTATATAGATTATCCTGCAGGATTTTACTGTTTCGTCTTCAATGGATTTTTCGACTCCTCATAGAACCGGTTTTGCAGTTCCAGGATGGTCGTATCCTTTTTCAATATCCTGATCAGTTCGGCCAGCTGGTCAGCTCTTGAATCCAACAACAGGTTCCCTATTTCAGGGTTGGCTTCACTCCCATCGCCTGCATAATGGTTCGGGTATTTGGCATACCACCATATCCCCGTATAGCCATAAAACAAGTGATCCAGCCGTTTCATATCCTCACCCGATTGTTCTTTCCCGCGTTCAATATGCGCAAGATCCGGACGGTGAGCCATCATCATGGAGGTTTCCGTTTCATCCGCATGTCCCCCCGTGGTGGTTTTTCTTAACTCCCTGATTTGTTGAGCAACCTCCGGGTCGGTTTCCGGCTGGAAAAATACCACCGGATAATTCAACGGCATTAATGAATTCCGGGGCTGTCAGTTCCTCGTATTTCACCGGAAGATTACGAAAGGTTGTTACGCAGAAAAAAACATGTACATTTAAATTTTCAGCGAACCGTTTATCGGTCAAATTTTCATACAAGATAATCAAGATCGAACTGAAATCAAATACTACAAACTGACAGAAAATGAACGAACCAAAAGAAAAAAAGAAGTCAATTCTATCTGAACGACTTGCATCCCTGGATGCTTTAAGGGGATTTGATATGTTCTGGATTGTGGGTGGTGAAGGAATATTTCACGCCCTTGCGAAACTTACCGGATGGTCAGCATTTGTCTGGATCTCCATGCAGCTGGAACACACGGAATGGAATGGTTTCACTTTTTATGATATGATATTTCCGTTGTTCCTTTTCATTGCCGGTGTCTCTATGCCTTATTCACTCACAAAAAGGATGAACCGGGGTGACACCAGGAAACAAATTTACTGGCATGTTACAAGAAGAATGTTGTTGCTGGTGTTTTTTGGAATGATTTACAATGGGTTATTGCGATTTAACTGGGAACACATGCGGTATGCGAGTGTGCTGGGCAGGATTGGTTTGGGATGGTTCTTTGCGGCGCTTATTTTTCTCAACACAAAAAGGAGGGGACAATACATCTGGTTTGCCGGGATACTTATCGGTTACTGGCTGATCATGCGGTTTATTCCTGTACCCGGTTATGGTGCCGGGGATTACTCGATGGAAGGGAGCCTGGCTGGATATATCGACCGGCATTTATTGCCGGGCAGGTTGTATAGAACAATCCATGATCCGGAAGGGATTCTCTCTACCATCCCGGCTGTTGCAACTGCTCTGATGGGTGTGCTGACGGGTCATTTTCTCAGATCGGATAAGCCCGAAATGACAAAGTTGAAAAAGGGATTAGTGATTGGAGCGGCTGGATTGATATGTCTACTGCTCGGATATCTTTGGGGACTTCTCTTCCCCATCAACAAAAATCTTTGGACCAGTTCGTTTGTTCTTTTTGCCGGCGGCTGGAGCCTTCTGCTTCTGTCCGTTTTTTACCTCATCATCGATGTCTGGAAGAAAAAGAAATGGGCCTTTTTCTTCATCGTGATCGGACTGAACCCCATCACGATCTACCTGGTTCAGCGGGGGATCATCTCCTTCAGGCGGACTTCAGATTTCTTTTTCAGCGGACTGATCAGTTATTTCCCGGAATCATCGCATGACCTGTTGAATGCTATCGGGTACATGGCCATGAGCTGGTTGTTCCTCTATATCCTATATCGCCTCAAGATCTTTCTGAGGGTATAATTGTTTGGATTATTTTATTTACATATTTCCTGGACATTTCTGGTAAACCACCATGTAGAGACGCCCAAATTGGGCGTCTCTACGTTGAATATACCCAGAAAGGAGATAGATATCCCTACCCCAATCGCCCGTAGGGCGAAAAATCGGCCTTTTGCCATTGGCATTCTCACATAGTGATCCTCCCGTAGGGATTCCTTCGGAGCTAACGGGAGTATGGAAAAAAATTTTATGAGCAAAACAAGGCGAAGGAAATTCCGGGCTTTTTATGTGATATAGTTATATTCACTTTTAGAAGTACAAAAATCAATTAATTCTTGAGGTTGACTATCCAAATTTGCAGTTAATTTGATTAGCAGACACCCTAATCGTCCCATAGGGACGACTTTTGCCCTCAGATCATTTTCGGAAAAAGTACCGGGTGATGCAGGTTGCGAAGGGAAGGCCCTATCCTATGAAATAGTGTTAGGTTATTTGTATTTCTTACGAGGGAGCTACTATTTCACGGGGCCAGCCCTGTGAAATAATGCAAAGCAATTAGTACTCATTACAGGGGAGCTACTATTTCACGGGGCCAGCAAGCATTACTGCCTGAGGTCCTGACGATTTTATGTCAGGACCGAGTTGTAATGCGTGGGCAAACGAAGAGACCGGTACCCGAAAATGATCTGCGGCCGCCCTTCTTTTGGTACTTTTCTTTGGCGTAAAGAAAAGTACAAAAAAACAATTTGATTTTGAGATGAAATGATTCGCAAAAGGGCAACGCCCTTTTCATTACCCTTCACCCCTGTCCGAAAGAATGCCCGTCCGACCGGATGTCATCCGGGCAGAAATTCTTTCATTCAGTCGGGCGGCTTGAGGGCATAATGAAGATATGGATTTGCCTTATTAAATGACTAATGAGCTAAAACTATATGTAGAGTATAGTCTATCACCATCCATTTCACCGTTCGCTCGCGAACGGGTTACTTTGTTACTCACTAAATTGTTTATTTTCAATGGTGCTCATCGCACTTCGTGGTTTCTTGAAAACCAAGGGACCCAGCAGCCACAGATAAAATGAACTCTGTATTTAATTAAACCAGTAAGAAAATTTCACCACCAGTGCCCGGTTTTTATTCATTAAATCCTCCGGATAGGAGTTGCTGGTGTAGACGATAAAGAGGTCAGATACGGGAGCGAACCTCCACTGAAACCGGATGTTCACATTCAGGTTATCGATCTGGTTGTTGTATTGAACAAAGGTCGTCAGAAATAGTTTCTCAGTAAATGTCAGGTCCAGGCGGGGGCCAATCAATATCAATTCAGCACTTTTGTAAGGTTCCGGTAGCTCGATCCGGTTATAATCAGCAGCAATGGCAAGGCTGCCATAGGGCTGTACCCGGTAGTTCAGTTCCCCGTTAAGACTGAACCTTGTTCCGTTGTAAAATCCACCATAGCGGGTGGAGAGTCGAGCATTGAAGAGGTTACGGGGTGCTGAGGTATAGGTCAGGGCAATCTCCTGCCAGTGGAATTTACTTCCCACAGCTAATGAATCACCACCGGTATTCGTGGGATCAAAGGGTTTCAGCAGTTTCACATATGCATCTTCCAGGTCCAGCTCAATGGTGCTCCGGTTGAGCCATTCGAGAGCATAGCTCAATATGATATTACGATCGGTCAGGGAGAAGTCAGGATCAAGGAACATATCTACTTTCAGGTTAGCGCCGTGATTGGCAACACGTTCAGTAAGCGGGAAGAATTTATACCCGATTGATGGTTTCATCCGGTGAAACCCGGTCCTTCTGACGAAACCCATCTCAGCCAGGTAATCCTTTCCGATATACCCCTGCCTCCATGCTGCTGAAAAATGCTGGTTGTTGTACTCCAGTCTTGCTGCTCCGCTGAATGGATTCTGTGCTTTCCCCGGACGAAAAGAGTGGTGGTAAAAGAATTTACCCGTCCAGAGGTTATCCCTGCTTGCAAGGTTAAACTCGATACCGGTTACGCGATTATAATCATAGCCCAGGTAGGTTGAATCATTAAAACCTGCTGTTCGTTGCTTGTTGGTAAAAAAGACTCCTATGTTTGACCGGCTGAAGATTTTTCGCTGGACAGTAGCCACGCTAAAATTATTGGCAGGGATTGAATCGTTTTTTCCGGTTTGCATGTTCATGATCCCGATTCGCATTTTTTCACCCACCTGTCCGCTCAGCCTGACACCGCCCAGAACACGACTGTCAAGGCCTATCCGGCGGGAAAAGAAAGGACGGTTCTCCTGACCTCCAAGGTTTGCAAACAGATCACTATTTTCCAGGAAGAATTGCCTCTTTTCAGGAAAAAACAGTTCGAACCGGTCAAGGTTCGTTACCTGCCGGTCCACCTCAACCTGTGAAAAATCCGGATTCACTGTCAGGTCGAGGTTCATGGAGGTTGAGAGTGTAATTTTAGCATCCAACCCGGCACCACCCGAATAGTCTGTTCCTCCCCCATTTTTCCCTTCGGAAGCTCCCTTTGTATTGTCCTGCGTTGCTTTACCGGTCAGGTAGGGAATCAACGAGAAACGAACGCCGGTTTTCGGCAAGGGATGATCCCATTCCAGCGTACCGGTATAGGCGAGGTTTGCTGACTGGAATTGACGTGGAACCGGAGCCCAGCTCGATTTTTCACTGCTCTTCAGATCCAGCCGGCTGAAATTTATCCCCCACTCCGTGTCGCCTTCACGATACCGGATGCTCCGGAACGGAATACTGAATTCTGCAATCCAGCAATCGGAATAGTTCTGAACGGCTGATTTCCATTTACAATCCCAGTCAAGGGAAACCATCCCCCCGTCCGCCTGGATCCCATCCCATTGAGCACCGGCAGCAGATATTCCAAATGAGAATCCATTGGTCTGATCATTATAGGTATCGATAAAGGCAAGGAAATTGTCATTGTTCCCAAAACTAAAATCCCTCCTCAACGATTGAACTGGCCTCTTTCCAGGTAATGTGTCGTGACAGATGATCGCCATATACAGGTTGGCCTGATCATAGGTCATCATCACTTCGGTCTGTGTATCTGCATACCCCGTGTCAATGGGAAGGATCCTGTAAAAACGATCAGCCCGTTCTGCCAGGTTCCATACGTTCTCATTAAGTAAACCATCTACCACGATCGTGTCCGTGGTCTGGTATATCGGAAGCCGGAATTTTTCACGATTTACCGGAATGGTTTGTCCTGGAAGCAGAACAGGAAGAATAAGTAAGAATAAAAGGGATAGTGGAACAGCCCGTTTCATCCAACTGTATAAATAACTGATGAAAAACAAATATCACCAAAAAAATCGACTCGGGCAAAAGAAAAACCCGCCGGTGAAAATTTATCAATATCTTCTTTACCTTTATGAACAAAAAAGCAAGCATGAAAACAGTCAGACTGAATCACCTCTTGTAAATGATCGATGAATGCGGTCTTAAACCGGATGATTTCTGGAAACCGCAAAGAAAATATTAATTTTGTTCCGTTATTACGATTAATCAGAACATCATGAAATCTGTCATCAAAAAATACAACATTCAGATGATTACCTGGAAAGAAATTACAGAAATCCTGAAAGCTGATTCTTATTAAACACATAATTTATTATGAAAAAAATCATTCCACTATTCTTTCTTCTGATTTTATTATCCCCGGCTTGCCAGGAAGAACAGAAGCCAACCATACGATTCTGTTCCTACTTCGACGTCAATACCCCCTGTGAAGGAGAGTTCGACCAGTTCCCAAAGGGATCCAAGGTATGGATCTATTTTGAATTGGGTAAACCTTCAAAGGGCGATACCTTAACCGGGCAGTTGTATTTCCTGGACAATGGAAAAAAGTCGTTTGTCTCTGAAAAGGAATTTATAATGAATTCCGGGGAAGACTTTGTTATGGATTTAATGATCTTTGGCAATGCGGGGAAATTTGTTGTGGAATTTATTGATAGCGAGGGGAACTCCCTTGCAGCAAAAGAGATCGAAATACGATAGGTAGTTTTATTCCCTTCTCCCTTTTTTACAAACAGGATTATGAAAAAAATCATAAAGCATAGAAGCCCTGGTGAAACTGAATGCACAAATTGACAAGAAAATCGATATACAGGAAAAAGAGGCGTTTAAAAGGCAGATTCACCGTTTTATCGATAAAGCAATTGCAGCTGCTGTGGCATTGTTTATCAGTTGATAATCAATCCAAATCCGGTATAAGAAGCTGTTTACTGACAGTGGTTTGGTTGTCTCTTTCCGCAGGTTATACCCCTTCCCTATCACAGAATCTCCACCACGCTGAAACGGGTAAATCCTATCAGTTGACCTCATCCAACCTGCCCATTGTTGTGATCAATACGGGAGGCCAGCAAATTGTCGATGAATACCGTATTGTTGCCGACATGGGAATCATCGATAACGGTATTGGACAACGGAATTATGTTTCGGATCCGTTCAACAACTACAACGGGAAGATCGCCATTGAGCTGAGGGGAAGTGCAACCCTTTACTACCCGAAAAAACAATACCGGATAGAAACGCAGGATTCTCTTGGCAACAATCTGAATGTATCTTTAATGCGTCTTCCTCCGGAAAATGACTGGATCCTTAACGGACCCTATGATGACCAGTCGTTAATCCGTAATGCACTGGCTTATAAACTATCAAACCTGATCGGGAGGTATGCTTCCCGCACACAATTTTGCGAGCTGATCCTGGACGGTGATTACCGGGGCCTTTATGTTTTGCTGGAAAAAACCAAGCGAGACAGGTACAGGGTAAACATAACCGAAATGAACCCCACCGACATAACCGGTGATGCAGTAACCGGCGGATACATTATAAAAATCGACAAGGTCAGTGGTGAAAATGTGGGGTACTGGTACTCCCTCTTCGGCACACAATACCATTATCACTACCCAAAATCCGACGAGATAGTCTGGCAACAGCAAAACTACATCGAGAATTTCATGAATGAGTTTGAGACCGTAATGGAGGATGAGGATTACAATGATCCCGTGAATGGGTATGTAAAATACATCGATCTGCTCTCTTTTGTAGACCATTTCATCCTGAACGAGGTCTCTAAAAACGTCGATGCATACCGGATAAGCGCATTCCTGCATAAAGACCGTGACAGCCGGTACGGGAAACTGATCGCGGGTCCGATATGGGATTGTAACCTGAGCTTTGGAAAGGCATGGTATCCAGAAGATCTTTTTGTGGTTGAGGGTTGGCAGGTCGATTACAGTAGATATCGTCCCTGGGATTCTTTCATAGTTCCTTTCTGGTGGGAAAAACTGAGCCGGGATTCTCTCTTTGTGAATCAATTCAAAGAACGGTGGATTTCATTGAGAAGTGGCCTCCTGAAAAAGGAAAACATATACAACCTCATCGATGATTTTACCAATACCTTATCAGAAGCCAAAGTAAGAAATTTTGAACGGTGGCCTGAAACTGCCGAACAACACAGTTACGAAGCAGAAATCCAGCAAATGAAACAGTGGATCAGTCAACGCATCGATTGGATGGATGGCAACATTAAATACCTCCTGAGCACGGTGAACCTGAATAACATCATGCTGAAACAGAACTATCCGAATCCTTTCCGAACAACAACCACCATTGAATTTGGCATACCACGGAATTCCAGGGTTCGGATTGAAGTTATTAACCTGAGCGGACAAACCGTACGTGTGCTATTGGATTCATACCTGGAGCGCGGTGATCATTTAATACAATTCAATGCATCCGATCTGCCAAACGGTGTCTATTTCTATAAAATGAAGACCGTATATTTTGAAGGAGTAAAAAAGATGATCATAATAAACTAATTTACCGTGAGTTCGATATACCCCTGAACAAATTGTATATTTGTGAACAGGACTCTAACCATGCATCATTTGTAACCAAACCAACCCAAATTATGGCACTCAAGAAACCCGGGAAACAAAAATTACTGCGTCTGGTTTCATCGATTCGGCTTATGTTTCTATTATCTGCCGGATTCCTGATCCTGTTGTTTGCATGTCAAAACTCCTCACAGGAGTATACCCGTGGCATCGGGATCTATCCCGGAGATTTTGATGAAGATTTCTCACCGGTGATCTCTTTGGATAAAAAGAACTATCGGAATATTGCTCTTCACCGGCCAGCATATCATTCAAGCAGTTACGATTACAACCTTACTGCCCAGCTAATAACTGACGGGATCAAGGATACTGCGCTTCCCAGCTTGTTCTCCGCTTCCACCAGTCAGCATGGTACCATGAAAAAGAATGAGCGTGAATGGCTAATTGATCACAACACCATATCATCGATACAATTTGAAGGTTCAGAAAGCTGGATTCAGATCGAGGTGAACGGCGGAAATCAACCGCCGGTGTTTGACATGATAGTCCTATCGGGAGCACTGTTCCTGAATGATCAATCAGCACGGGGGTGGACTTATGTTGTTTCCGGTTCGAATGATGGTCAAACATGGAAGGAGCTGGGCCGGTCAGAAGGCAGAGATTACCCGGGAGAAGAGCTCAGAAGGTTTTCCAGAAGGCCAGGATCAAACCGATTCAGAATACTGAATGAATCCATCGCCCTTGAAGCACCCTCCGGAAATCGTTTCTACAGGATCGGTTTTAAAGCACCCAATGTTATGAATTGGAATATCGGTAGTTTGGAATTCTTTCACCTGGATGCCCTGGTTGAGATTGCACCATCACATACCTTCACCAGTGCATGGATGAGCGAAGGGACTGATGAGGAATGGGTATACGCGGACCTTGGGGCAGAGTGTACATTCGACCTGGTCAATATATACTGGATCCGTCGTCCTCAAACCGGATCCGTGCAGGTGTCAGATGATGCCAAAAATTGGGAGGTAATTGCCAACCTTACAGCCAGTGAAAACCCGAACGACGAAATCAGGCTTGAGCAACCGGTGAATGGAAGATATGTGCGCATTTTTATGGAGGAACCGGCTTCACCCGAAGGATACCTTTTGAGTGAAATGGAAGTTTTCGGACAAGGCGGACCGGTGGTCACTCCAAAACATTCACCTGTAACAGAGGATGATTCACGCATAGATCTGGCCGGAGGAGCATGGCGCATCCAGCGTGAATCGCTCGTCGATGCAGAGGGTGAGGAACTGTCCAAAAGAGGATTCGATGATGACAATTGGCTGGTTGCCACCGTACCCGGTACAGTATTGATGAGTTACAGGAATGCCGGAGCAATTCCTGATCCAAACTACGGGGATAACCAGCTGATGATCTCCGAATCATTCTTCTATTCCGACTTTTGGTACCGGAATGAGTTTTACGTGCCCGAGTCCTACTTTGGCAAACACATGTTCATCATCTTTGACGGAATCAACTGGAAAGCAGATGTATTTCTTAACGGAGAAAAAGCAGGACGCATTGAAGGTGCATTTACGCGCGGACAATTTGACATTACCGAACTCCTGGTTCCCGGAGAAAAAAATGCCCTCGCCGTGCGCATTATTAAAAATGCAACACCTGGATGTGTCAAAGAACAAACGGTGTTGAGTCCTGACAAGAACGGGGGTGCATTGGGAGCAGATAATCCGACCTATCATGCATCCATCGGCTGGGACTGGATCCCCACTATCCGGGGCCGGAATATTGGTATCTGGAACGATGTTTACCTGACCGAAACCGGTCCTGTAACGATTAAAAATCCTTTCGTTACAACGACCCTACCCCTCCCGGATACTTCAGAGGCATCGGTTAGTATTGAGGTTACCCTGCAGAACCATGATCCGGAGGAAGTCTCCGGAATTCTATACGGACACTTCGGGGATATTTCATTTCAGCAACCGGCAACCCTGGAAGCATCAACGGTAACGAAAATAATATTTGATCCTTCAACTCATCCCGAACTGTTGTTACAGGATCCGGAATTGTGGTGGCCTGCTGGCTATGGAGAACAAAACCTGTATGATGTGGAGCTCTGGTTTGAAACAACAAATTATCTGTTTTCAGACAAAACCGCTTTTCAAACAGGGATCAGGCAGATGAACTATACCGAAGAGGGAGATGTTCTGAAAATATTTATCAATGGAAGACGGTTCATCGGTCGTGGCGGTAACTGGGGTTTCCCCGAATCCAACCTCTCCTACCGGGGACGTGAATATGACATTGCCGTGCGTTACCACAGCGAAATGAATTTCACCATGATCCGAAACTGGGTAGGACAAACCGGGGATGATGAATTCTACGAAGCCTGTGACCGCTACGGAGTCATGATCTGGCAGGATTTCTGGCTTGCCAATCCGGTGGATGGACCGAATCCCGACGATAATGACATGTTCATGGAAAATGCCGAAGATATGGTCTTGCGAATCAGAAATCACCCCTCAATAGCTCTCTATTGCGGACGCAATGAAGGGAATCCGCCGGAGGAACTGGACAATAGAATTCGCGAGATGCTCCCGGTGAATCATCCGGGTATTCATTACATTTCTCATTCTGCTATGGGAACGGTAAGCGGATTTGGTCCCTACCGGGCTATGCCAGTGAAATATTACTTTGAAGAGCGTGCTACTGAGAAATTGCATAGCGAAATGGGAATGCCAAATATTGTTACCTATGAAAGCCTGCAAAAAATGATGCCGGATTCTGCCATGTGGCCCCGGGGACGGATGTGGGGATTACACGATTTCTGCCTGGAAGGAGCACAGGGAGGTCGCTCGTTTGTCGAACGGATCGAAACAAATTTCGGACCCATCGATAATACAGAAGAATGGGTTTCTATGGCACAGTGGATAAACTACGAGGGGCATCGTGCCATGTATGAAGCACAGAGCAAAAACAGAATGGGACTGGTGATCTGGATGAGCCACCCGGCATGGCCCTCCTTTGTCTGGCAAACCTATGACTACTACTTTGAACCAACAGCTGCATACTTCGGGAGCAAGAAAGCATCCGAACCACTCCATATCCAGTGGAATCCGCTGACCGATACCATCGAAGTGGTCAACTATAGTGCAGGGAACGTTTCCGGCCTGACGGTAAATGTTGAGATACTGAACCTTGACGGTACAGTTCAATGGGAGCAAAAAACCACCCTTGACAGCCCTGAAGATAGCATGATCCCATGCTTTGGAATAGAATATCCATCCGGGCTCAGTGATGTATACTTCCTCAGGCTGAAGCTACTGAAAGATAACAGAACCATTTCTGAAAACTTTTACTGGCAAGGAGTGGAAGAAGGTAATTTCAAAGCGATCCATGATTTGCCGGAAGTAAAATTGGAATCTGTAACGGAAGTTGTCCGGAAAAGAGAACGCTGGTACCTGACTACCCGGATGACCAATCCGACGAAATACCCGGCACTGATGGTACGGCTGAAGGTTATACGGGATGAAACCGGAGACCGCATCCTGCCTGTAATCTATAGTGATAATTATCTGTTCCTGATGCCGGGGGAAGAACGCACTGTCCGCATGGAAGTGCAACATGCTGATACACGCGGTGAAACACCGGATGTGATTATCTCAGGTTTTAATGTTGAATAAACAAATAATGAATAACACGCTGTGCGGTTAACATGCATTGGAATCATTTCCTTTCTGTTTTGTGTGTCACTGACTCTTGATGGCTGCAATAACCGGACAAAGGAAACAGAAACAACTGACCGGATCATTGGTATTAAGATCTACGAATACCAGGAGGACTTTGAGAAACTAATCAAACAGTGGAAAAAATTAGGAATCAATACGATCTTCTGCAGCATCGAACTCTATTCAAATTCAGAATTCAGAACGTTAACACGGGATAATGACCTGACTACATTCATTATTTTCCCGGTATTCTATGATCCGGAAGCACTGAGTAAAAATCCCGGACTCTATGCATTAACTGAACGAGGAACTCCGGCACGGGACGATTGGGTGACTTTTGTGTGTCCCTCACGGAATGATTACCGAAAGCAAAAAACAGATTCACTAACACAGCTGATCCGGGTTCTGGAACCGGATGGCATCAGCATAGATTTTATACGTCATTTTGTTTTCTGGGAAAAGGTATATCCTGAAACCCACCCGGATTCCATTCTGAACACCTGTTTTGATTCATCCTGTGTAGCAGCCTTCGAGGAAAAGAGGGGACTAAAAATACCGGATTCTCTTTGCGAAACGGAAGAAACAGCCCATTGGGTAGAATCCAAATCCCTGCCCGAATGGACAGAGTGGAAATGCGGACTCATTACCAGTATGGTTCGTGAACTATCGGAAGCAGCCAGGAAAACAAAACCCGAAATTAAAATCAATGTTCATCTTGTCCCCTGGCGAACGGATGATTTCAACGGTGCTATCCGATCGATTGCAGGACAGGATTTTTCTGAAATAGCGACATGGGCTGACTATCTTTCACCAATGACCTATGCTCACATGGTGAAACAGGACCCCTCCTGGATTCATTCCGTTGTGCAAGACGTCTTTGAACAAACGGAAAGTCAGGTCATTCCCAGTATACAGGTGAAAGAAGCCTACCTGAAGGAGAGACTCACGCCCGGGGAGTTTAAAAAATCGCTCTCCAAAGCATTAGAAACTCCCTCATGTGGGGTAATTTTCTGGTCCTGGGAACAATTAAAAACGGAACCGGAGAAAATGGAGGTTGTCATTCAATTGGTCCAAAACAGACAGAGCAATTGAATTCTGGGGGAAAGAATAGGATTTCGAATTGCGAACTGAGCGCAGCCTATTGAAAATCAACGTAGTTGGACCGAACATTCGGGTCTTAACTATACCCAGGGTTTACCCTGGGCTACAAATATGGCGCTCCTGCCTGCCGGCAGGCAGGCCTACGGAGCTAAAATGCTAATTATCCATAATATATTGATGAAACTCTAACTTAAATTTTTAAGAAGTATAATGGGTTAACTAATTAAATTATATTTTATGAATACATTCATTCGCACTGTTGGTCTTGCTTTTTTATGCACATGCTTTATAGGATGCAAGACTGCTCTTCCTGAATTTGAATCATTCCCAAAGATCGATACCCATGTTCATGTTCGAACAACCGATCCATCATTCGTTGAGCAGGCAAAGTTGGATAATTTTCAGTTATTGACCATTACAACACGGTCGGCTAGCCTGTCCTACATCCAGGAACAACTTGAATTTGCATGGTATCAGAAAGAGATCTTTCCGGAAACAATCTATTACACGACGACATTTTCCATGGAAGATTTTGGACAAACAGGGTGGCAGGATTCGGTAATAACAAGATTAAAGAAGGACTTTGATAACGGAGCCATAGCAGTCAAGGTCTGGAAGGATATCGGAATGACATTTCGCGACACAGACAGCAGTTTCATCATGATCGATGATCCGCGCTTTGATCCGGTTCTGGATTTTATTGCTTCCGAAGGGAAAAGCCTGGTTGCCCATATCGGCGAGCCAAAAAACTGCTGGCTTCCTCTTGACTCAATGACCGTCAAGAGCGACCTTGAATATTTCAGGAACCATCCGGAATACCACATGTACCTTCATCCGGATTATCCTTCTTATGAGGATCAGATCCGATCGAGGGACCACATGCTGGAGAAACACCCTGACCTGAAGGTGATCGGTGCACACCTGGGCAGTCTTGAATGGAATGTGGATGAACTGGCGAAATGCCTTGACCGGTATCCCAATCTTGCAGTGGACATGTCTGCCCGGATCTGTCACTTCCAGGTACAGGACCGGGAGAAAGTCCGTCGTTTCATTAACCGGTACCAGGACCGGCTGCTCTATGGAACCGATCTTGGCGCATCCGAAAATTCAAACGGTGAAGAGTTAAAAAAACGGATCCACGATGTCTGGCTGGAAGACTGGAAATATTTTACTACGGATGAGGAGATGTCATCCGACATTGTGGAGGAAGGTTTCCTGGGATTAAAGCTTGATCCGGAGGTCCTCGAAAAGATCTACTATTTGAATGCACGATCATGGTATCCCGGTCTTGGGTTATGATCGTTTCGATTCCTATATTGAAACTTGATTAGAAACCACCCATATCGCCCAAAGGGCGAATAACCGCCTCATGCCATAGGCATCACTATGTGATAAGAATTGCGTATGTAAACCGGGACGCAGGGTAAATGCCAAAAAGATAAAATGCTGTCTGAGCCCACCGATTAAACTATTACATTTTCACTTTCCGCCCTACCTCCCATAAAAATGTGACAGATCCATTTAAGAGAGACCATTTAAAACAAATAATGGACGAGTTCATTTTATCTGTGGCTGTTGGGGCCCGTTGTTTTTAATCAATTCTTATGCAGCGGAGATTTCTTTTGCCATAGGCATTCCTATGGAAGGCTACTTTCTTCATCACTGGAAGAAAGTAGCCCGTTCGCATGGCGGCGAACGGTGAACTGGATGGGGTAAAATTAATTTGCAATAATAGTTGTACTTCATTAAGCTTTTGATTTAGGCATATCTATATCTTCCTCATGCCTTTAAGCCGGGCGGGTGGTAATTAAAATGG
>Ga0315543_1001380_pt1 | contig 26460 bp, 26 predicted proteins | sample SalMarSW160210MG_2_FD_203098 | JGI IMG/M metagenome (GOLD analysis project Ga0315543, IMG submission 203098) | Salt marsh sediment microbial communities from the Plum Island Ecosystem LTER, Massachusetts, United States - Salt Marsh Sediment SW1601-210 ... | reverse complement strand
AGGATATTGATGGCTTTTCTCACATTTATTTGATTTATTATTTTCATGAAACCACTGGTTACGAGCCTCTTACAAAAACTTTTCTAGATACTCAAAAGCACGGAGTTTTTGCAACCAGACACTATAACAGGCCAAATCCGATTGGCATTTCCATTGTTAAACTTATCAAAAGAGAAGGAAACATTTTGAGAGTAGGACAAGTTGACATGCTGGATGGAACTCTTCTCCTAGACATCAAACCTTACGTTCCACAGTTTGATCAAAGAACAAACGTAAAAATTGGCTGGCTAACAGACAAAATATAGGAATTAGTGAGTAAAATGAGAAGCCTCAACATCAAACCTAGACTAGAGTATTTCTTTTTAGGATTAAGAGATAAAATTGGTACACCCTTCAAACCAGAAGAGGAAGTACGCAAACTTGATCTCAAAGAAGGACAAAAAATACTGGATTACGGGTGTGGTATTGGTTCTTACACTTTTCCAGTTGCCAATTTGGTAGGTGAAAAAGGAAGAGTTTACGCTTTGGACAAACAGCCGTTAGCCATAAAAAAGATCGAAGAAAAGGCTCAAGGGGAAGGTTTCCATAATATAGACACAATATTATCCCATGAAGATACTGGATTACCGGATGAAAGTGTAGATGTGATCTTGTTATATGGAGTGCTGCCTGAAATTAAGCATAAGGAATCCTCACTAAGAGAATTGTACAGAGTTTTAAGGCCAAACGGATACCTTTCTACGCGTTTTTGCTTTCGTACGAAGAAAGACAGAATTCTAGAAATTATGGAGAAAACAAACTTGTTCTCTTTAAAGGAGCAAAAGGGTCACATACTTAACTTTTCAAAGAAAAACGCAACAAAATCAAAATGATAGAAGGCAATAACCTATGATTACTTTAAAAGACTCGATAGAAACCAAAACAACACATGAGAAGATTATTAATTGGTTTGAGGATAGACGAACCATTGTTCTAGTAACACGTGACGAAAAAGCAGCAGCACACGCAAACATAATTTATCACGTCACAGTCGGAAAAATTTTGGAGAACAATTCATGAGTGTCACTATCGGATTAGCGTTATTACTGTCCTTTTTAGCGGGAATGTCAACGACCATTGGAGCGTTAATAGCGTTTTTCATAAAAAATCCAACATACAAAATTCTGAGCTTTGCTCTCGGTTTTTCTGCGGGTGTGATGATAAACGTGTCGTTTGTTGAACTTCTAGCAAAATCAACAAGCGAAATAGGATTCACGCACGCAAATTTCGCATTCTTCTCAGGGATAGGACTAATCTTTGTCATAGACTATTTGATCCCACACGAGTACATTGCTGAGAAAACCAAAATCAAAAATCCAAAACTTATGAGAACCGGAACCTTAACAGCGATAGGAATCGCAATACACAACTTCCCAGAAGGATTCGCCACATTCGCAGGTTCTTTATATTCAATAGAAGTAGGCATCTTGCTGGCTATAGCAATAGCCATCCATAACATACCGGAGGGAATATCCGTGTCCATACCAATTTTTTATGCCACAGGAGATAAACGAAAGGCTTTTCTCTACTCTTTCGCTTCCGGAATTTTCGAGCCAATCGGTGCACTGATAGGCGCTGCTTTTCTGTTACCCTTCATAACAAATTATCTGACCAGTATTGTACTAGCCTTTGTTGCTGGAATCATGGTTTACATAAGCTTCGCCGAACTGTTACCAGCCGCCCACAAATACGGTAAAGAACAAACAGTAACGATAGGAGTCATCTGTGGAATGGCAGTTATGATACTAAGTTTGATCATGCTCAGGTAAAGCACTATGATAAAGATAGAGAATTTATCCGTAAAAATACATGAACAAAATATTCTAAAAGGAGTTAACCTTGAAATTAGAGAAGGTGAAATTCACGCCCTGCTAGGTCCAAATGCTTCTGGAAAATCAACATTAGCTTATGCCATAATGGGCTTCCCAGAATACGAAGTTACAAGCGGAAAAATATGGTTCGAAGGAAAGGACATAACGAATTTGCCCATAGAGGAGAGGGCGAAACTCGGGATAGCTTTAGCCTTTCAGAACCCACCGAGCATAAAAGGTGTAACGCTTTCTGCGCTTTTGAAGACTATTTCCAAACAAACATTCAACGTAAAAGACTTACCAGTGTCTTTCTCAGAGATCCTGGAAAGAGAAATAAACGTTGGTTATTCTGGAGGTGAAAGAAAGTTTTCCGAACTGCTACAAATAATCAATTTGAAACCCAGCTTCGTTATTTTTGACGAGTTTGATGCTGGACTAGATATAATAAACCTTGAAAAACTAACTTCTGTAATACAAGATAAGCTAATCTGCAACGACGTTTCAATCCTTCTTGTCACGCATAGGGGGAACATACTTAACTTCCTGGAGCCAGATATTGCCCACGTTATGTTAGATGGAAAAATAGTGTGCGTATCGAATGATTGGAGAAAAATATGGAAAACAATCGTGAGGTATGGATATGAAAAGTGCAAAAAATGTGAATTTCCTTCAAGTAAACAATGAAATCCGACGGCTCCTCGCTGGGGAAGGTGTCATCATGCTTCCAAGCTCCCAAGCTTATAGAAAGTTGAAATGGACGAGAGACCATTTCGAGACAAAACCAGAAGAGGGATACTTTATTTGGGTAAAGAAGCAGATAAGCCATCCCTTAACCACTTGCATAGCCATCTCCTCACCCAAAATCTCTCAGAATCCAAGAAATCTAATAGTAATAGAAAAGGACGTAAAAACTGAAGTGCACAGTATCTGCAATACTATGAAAAAGAATTTGTACGGAAGCCATATTGGCCATACAAAAGTTATTTTGAAGGAACAGTCCACATTGCAGATGAGACATTTTCATAAATGGGAAAAGGGAGACACCGTTAGCTCAAGTCTCCAGTTCCACTTGGAAGAAGGAGCAAAACTCTCTCATGTCTACAAGTGTTCGGCTGTACCAGAAAAGTTAAAAACGGAACTTAACAGCTTTCTAGATTCCAGCTCTTCAGCAAACATCGAAACAGCCGTCCTAGCCAAAAAAGGCAACATCAACATATATGATTCCACCTTTCTAAATGGAGAAGGAAGTAGCGCCACGATGAGAGTGAGAATGGTTGCCGACCAAGACTCCAAAATAACCTCTCACAGTAAAATGACCGCTAACAACGCTGGAATAGGCCATTTAGATTGCATGGGCTTGTTATTGTCTGAAAATTCAAGCATAAGCACAGTTCCTGAATTGATAAATAGAAACAAAAACGCTACGCTTACTCACGAGGCATCAATAGGCAGAATATCTCAAGATGTATTAAACTATTTGAGAAGTAGAGGGTTAACAGAAGACGAGGCAATCGATTTGATTGTAACTGGTTTTCTGAGGGAGGCTGCGTTCTACTACAAGGGACATGTTCTACCATCAAAAATTTACATGTAAAATTCACCTTAGCTTATACTGTAATGAGAATTCCACAACATAAAAACGGGGTTTCTCCAACATAAAATATGCGCGTACACATTGAGGAAAATCACCTTGGAAAAAAAGTTAAGCGAGTTAAAGCCTGGAGAAACAGGTGTTATTGTCTCCATTCAAGCGTTAACAACGCATCGGCATCACCGCCGTCGTAGCTGGGGTTTCCAAAGGAGATTGGAGGACATGGGTCTCACTCCTGGAACAAAGGTAATGGTTGCGAAGTCTGCACCTTTTCACGGTCCTATAGAAATCCATGTGAGAGGTTCTAGACTTGCAATAGGCAGAGGAATGGCAGAGAGGATTCTGGTGAGTGTGGAAAAGTGAAAAAAGACAAGATTGTCATAGGCCTTGCTGGGAACGCTAACGTAGGAAAGTCAGTGATATTCAATCATCTGACTGGGTTGCATCAACATATCGGAAATTGGCCTGGAAAGACGGTTGAGAAGGCAGAGGGGACGCTTCACTTCAAAGGACATACGATAGACGTCATTGACTTGCCTGGAATTTATTCGTTGTCAACTTTTTCCATAGAAGAACTTATCTCAAGAGAATATATTGCGGTTGAGAATCCTGACTTGGTGATAAATGTTGTTGATGCTTCAGTTCTTGAAAGAAACTTGTTTTTCACGTTGCAATTGGTGGAGCTTGAAACACCCATCGTTATAGCTTTGAATCAGATGGATATGGCGAAAAAGAAAGGCATAAAGATTGATCAAGAGAAACTGGAAAAAATCTTGGGCGTACCCGTAGTTCCCACTGTGGCAACGAGTCGTGCAGGAATTTATGAATTGATGCGGACATCGGTTGACGTTGTTGAAAAAAGCGTTGGGAAACCCACAAAAATCAGGTACGGTGAAGAGGTGGAAACAAGAATCCAAAAGCTCAGCGAAATGGTGAGTAAACTTCAGCTTCCCTATCCTGCCAGATGGGCTGCGATAAAACTGTTGGAAGAAGATGAACAGATAGAACAGAGAATTCGCCAGCTAGACCCGAAAATTGTGCCAGCTGCAAGAAAGCTTGCAAAAGAAATTGAAAGAATTCATGGGCATTCATGTTCGACTGTGATAACGTCTGAGCGATACGAAATTGCGGGACGCATCGCTAGACAAGTACAAGAAATAGTGCCGCCGACGAGGCTTCCGGTGGGAGAGAGATTGCATGCCTTGACAACTCATAGGATTTTGGGGTATCCGGTGATGGTTGCGGTGATTCTTTCGGTTTTTTTCGGTATTTTCTCCTTTGGAGATTATACTTCTCAGTTGTTGGGTACAGTTTTTGAGAATTTTTATTCTGTTTATGAAAGCGTGTTTGGGACGGGGATGTTGACAACGTTAATCTGGGGGGGCATTATAGAAGGGTTGATTGCTGGAATTACGATAGCGTTGCCTTATCTGATTCCTTTTTATTTGGTGCTGTATTTTCTTGAAGATTCTGGGTATCTTAGTAGAATTGCGTTTTTGATGGATAATTTGATGCATAAGATCGGGTTGCATGGGAAAGCTTTCATTCCAGCTATGCTTGGTTTTGGTTGTAATGTTCCTGCTTGTTTAGGATGTAGGATTATGGAGACTGAGAGGGAGAGGTTGCTTGCGACTTTTGTTGTTACTTTGGTGCCTTGTGCGGCGACTTCGGTTATTATTCTTGGTTTGGTGGGTGCGTATGTTGGTTTTGAATGGGCGTTGCTCTTGTACGTTATTGACTTGCTCATTATTTTTGTTCTTGGAAGAATAGCGTTTAAGGTTTTGCCGGGTGAGTCTACTGGTTTGATAATGGAGATGCATGATTATAGGACGCCGCACTTGAAGACAGTGGTGAAGCAAACGTGGTTTAGGTTGAAAGAATTTGTTATAATGGCGTTTCCGCTGATAATAGCAGGCAGCTTCATAATCAAACTCATAGACATTCTTGGTTTTTTGGAACCTATTGCTGATGTTCTCAGTCCTGTGACTGTCGTTTGGCTGGGATTGCCTGCAATTACGGGGATAACGTTGATTTTTGGAGTGTTGAGAAAGGAGCTGACTTTGTTGATGCTCGCCACGCTCTTTGAAACAGCAGACTTCGCGACTGTTGTAGGTTTCGGATCAGTTCAGATGATTGTGTTTACTTTGGTAGCGATGCTTTATATTCCGTGCGTTGCAACCATTGCGGCTTTGGTTAAAGAGCAGGGTTGGAGAAGAGCGTTGTTTATCACGTTTTTTGAAATTGCATTTGCGATTTTTGTCGGTGGAATAGCATATAGAATATTGATGCTAACAGGAATGTAGAAAGGATACTTTCGGGCGGAAGGTTGTTATAGCCAAATCTTGATTGGACAGGGCTTGGTGGGGCGTATGGATTTAGATGAAGCGATAAGGGGCAGGAGAAGTGTTCGGAGTTACATGGACAAGAGTGTGTCGGATGAGTTGGTTAGGCAGGTGATTGAGGCTGGTACTTTTGCTCCTTCGGCTAAGAATGGTCAGCAGTGGCGTTTTACTGTGTTGAGGGGTGAGGCGAAGAGGAGTTTGACTGATGTGTTTCGGCGTGAGTTGGAGTTGGTTTCTAAGCGGATTGGTAGGGAGAATATGGGTTCTTCTTTTGGGTCTTGCGGGGTTATGGAGGAGGCTCCTGTTGTGATTACGGTTTGGAACGCTGGGGAGATGGGTTGGGAGACTGAAATGCACAGTGCTGCGGCGGCGATTCAGAACATGCTTCTTAAGGCTTATTCGCTAGGATTAGGAACCGTGTGGATTGGCGACATCTACTACACGCTTGACGCTATGAAGAGGCATCTTGGCAAGCCTTGGAAACTAATGGCAGCAATCGCACTCGGATGGCTAGCAAGAATCCGAGAGCCTCGGTCCAGAAAATCGGTTGACGAGGTTACAGAGTCCCTAAGCTGATGTAGTTAAACAAACGCAGTCTCAACTTGACAGAATCTTGAGTTAACTCAGAGAGGTTCTTTCCGAATCAATCGTGAATCAAACGCAACAAAGCCTTATGAACTGCATGGCTTGGACTAATCCTCAGCTTCAATCTCCAGATTTCTCTTTTAGGGATTACGTATCTAACAAATCTTAGAGCTGGTTGATAAAATGCCATATTGATTATAGGAAATAAACCAGTAATTTAACATACAGAACATAAGTACCAATAAATATGCCCAAGCTCGCCATTCCATAACCCATCGTTCCCATATACAAGAAAACTGAAAGAAATGCAGGAAAAAGCGGGGCAAATGTCCGAAACTGAAATGGAAGAAGACAACTTAGTGAACGAATTCTTTAATTCTCTACTCAAAATCTTGAAGCCGTTCAGTAAAACACTTGAAATATCCGTCGCGTCTCTTCCTGAAAGTTATAGTGAGCAAATATGTAAAGCCCATTTATATCTCACCGGACAGCTAGTGCTGGTTTACAGAAACGGACAAGTGGAAATACTTAACCTTGCAGACAAGGAGAACCACGAGCTCCTTGTGCAGATAACGTGGAATTATGGCGAAACTAGAATCAATCATTGACTCCTACAAGTCAGAAGCTGAAAAGAGAGTTAAATTTCTGATGCCGATAACGCCAGAGCTGCAAAAGGTCGCCAAAGTTTTTTCAGAAGAATAATCTCAAAAATTAAAATTTGATTGTACACCATACCAAGACAGAAAATCACAATAAAAGATCAGCCAAAACCTTCTGCAATTCTTTCTTGTCCTTCAAGTTCCGAAAAATAGCCTTTCCAGTTCCGTAAAGACGAAAAGAGACGTTTTCAAAGGTTAAATCAAATATTATTCGAGAAATTGATTTTTCCACTTTTGCTTTCTTCAGGATTTTTGCGATCGCTTGATTTTTCAAGTCATATTTAAATATTACAACGTAGTTTCTTTTTTCACCGCATGTTTCTTCAATTCTAGCCACATAGTTTTCAACAGTGCTCATTACTTATCGTTCGATCTCCTTCAACGCTTCAACTAATTGGTCAATTTCTTCACGGGTGTTATAGATGTAAAAGCTTGCTCTCGCTGAGGATTTTAACCTAAACTTTTCGTGTAGTGGTTGGGCACAGTGGAAACCGCTTCTAATCATTATTCCATAACTGTCAAGGAACAAGGCGACATCATGCGAGCTTAAGCCCTCAACGCCAAAAGGCAGTATTCCACATTTTAGGGAAGCATCTTCTGGACCATAGATCTGGACTTTCTCGCATTCTTGCATACGACGTATGGTGTACTCCGTTAAAATTTCTTCGTGTTCTCTGACGTTTTCCATGCCTAGATCATTTAGATATCTAACAGCCGCCATCAAGCCTATACCGCCGCAGACATTTGGGGTTCCGGCTTCGAATTTCCAAGGCAAATCATTCAAAGAAAATGAGCAACGTCTTGTCATGGTGTTAAAGGTGACTTCTTTTATCATCGAGCCTCCGCCGTGGAATGGTTTCATTTCTTCAAGAATTTCACGCTTACCATATAAGGCTCCTATGCCTGTGGGACCTAACATTTTATGTCCTGAAAAGGCTAGAAAATCTATATCCAAATCTTTAACGTCTACTGGTAGGTGAGGAACGGATTGCGCTCCGTCCACAAGCACCAAGGCGCCGTATTCATGAGCTATCTTCGCAACTCTTTTCACATCGTTTATAACCCCAGTGACATTTGAGACATGGGCTAAACAGACAATTTTTGTTTTATGCGAGATCGCGTTTTCAAAAGATTCAGAGTTTAAGGTTCCGTCGTCGTTTACTTCAGCATATTTAACTTTGAACCCGTTCATTTTTGAGAGCATTTCCCAAGGAACTACGTTGCTGTGATGCTCCATCAAAGTGACTAAAACTTCATCTTCGCTTCCTAGATTACGAAGACCCCAAGCATAAGCAACAAGGTTTATTGCCTCAGTGGTGCCTCTCACAAAAATTATTTCTTCCATGCCGTTTGCATTGATGAATTTGGCAACCTCTTCATGTGCATTCTCATAAAGTTCAGAGGACTCCTGGGAAAGCGTGTGGATAGCCCTGTGAACGTTCGCATTGTAATTTTCGTAAAATTCCTTGATGGCTTCAATGACTTGTTTTGGTTTTTGGGTTGTGGCTGCGTTGTCAAAGTAGATTAATGGATGATTGTTTATTTTGCGTTTTAAGATTGGAAAGTATTGTCTGATTTTGTAAGTATCCAACATTATTTTTCCTCCTCAGCTTTCATCCTTTTTGAAAGTATTTTTGCTAGTTCTTCCTCATTTAGGGCTTGCTTTTCTTCGAAAGTTGGTTCCTTCATCAGCCAATCGGGAGAAAACCCTTTGTTTTTGTAGTAGGTTCTTATCGCTCTCTTCAATGCTCCAACTGCTAGGATTCCGCAGTGAAACTTCACACTTGGAAGCCCGCCGACAGCCTCCACAACGCTTTTCCACGATACTTGCCATGCATCCTCGAGCTTCATTCCTTTAATCATTTCGGTGACTATGCTTGAGGTTGCTATGTTAGCGGCACAGCCGTAGCTTTCGAACGATGCCTTTTCAATAACATCTTTGCTATTGATTTTTAGGTAGAAAATTATCATGTCTCCGCATGAGGGATTTCCTGCGACAGCCGTTACTGTGGCATCTTCCATCTTTCCAAGATTTTTTGGATTCCGGAAAAGTTCGAGTATTTTCGGGTTGTATGGAAGGGGCGTCCTAGACATGATTACTTCATCTCCATGGAGCCGACAATTCCTCTTATCCGCTCAACAGCCTTTGGGATAACCTCTAGAACGTAGTCTATATCTTCTTCGGTATGGTATCTTGTAACTTTCATTAGGATGCTGCCGTGGGCTTCGATGAATTTTCTGCCTATGGCAACGAGAACGTGGCTTGGCTGAAGAAGCCGTCTAGTGCACGCGCTTCCGCTTGAAACGTAGACTCCGTTCAGGCTTAGTTCAATTGTTAATGCTTCACCTTCGCATCTTAGAAAGCTTATGTTCACGTTGTCAGGAGCCCTTTTGTTGCCTTCAGGTCCGTTAAGCCTAACGTCTGACATTTTCCCGATTATTCCATCAATTAGTTTGTCTCTGAGTCTTCGCATGTGATTCACATTTTCTTCAAAATTATGGAACACCAGTTCGGATGCTTTTGCAAAACCAACAATCGACGGCGTATTTTCAACCCCTGGCCAAAGCTTCTGTGTGCCTATTTGACCCTCTAAAATTCTTTGGATGGCAACGCCTTCTTTGATGTATAACGCGCCTATTCCTCTTGGTCCCAAAATTTTGTAGCTACTTATAGTTGCTAAATCCACATTTAACTCCCGTGCATCAAATGGAATTTTTCCATAAGCATCTGAGGAATCCGTGTGAAATATCGTTTCACAGTTTTTATCCTTCACTATTTCCAATGCTTCTTTAACTGGTTCTATTGTTCCAATCTCATGATTCACAGTTGACACGCTTACGAGGATTGTTTCTTTATCAACAGCATCCCTTAATTTTTCAAGGTTGATGAAGCCTTCGCCATCAACTGGGATTTTCACAGTAGTGAATCCATGTTTATTGAGCAAATCAGTGACGTGTAAAACACTTAAAGGTTCAATTCCGGAAATCACAATTTTTTTACCCTTATCCTTCATCGAAAAAGCTGTTCCCATGAGCGCTAGATTGTTAGCTTCGGTTTCTCCAGGAGTGAAATTGACTTCCTCAAGTGTTTTACAGCCCAAAAACGTAGCTATTTTTTGCGAAGATTCCATTATTGCTTCGAAGGCCTCCCAGCCTGGTTTGTGTGTTAGTGTGGGGTTACCGTATGCATGTTGATTGAAGTATGGCAGCATTGCGTTGACTACTTCTTTGGGAACCATGCTTGAATTTTCAATGTCCAAGTAAACTTCGCGTTTTAGACCTTCGTGTGCTTTAAGCAGCTCCTTTATATTCTCAATCATTTCGGTTCAAGTCCTTCCATTAGAACTTCTAGTATTCGCATCTTATAAAAAACATGACTCAAAAGGATTTTCGTGTTGCAGTAACACTTTAAATTGATGAGATGGTAATTGCTCTTAAATGGGCGCGTTTCAGTGAAAATAACTGACTTGTCAATACCAGAATCCGTTAAAGAAATAATAATCAGATCTGGACTTGTTGAACTTTATCCTCCACAAGAAGAAGCAATAAAAGCTGGGGCTTTAGAAGGAAGAAACCTTGTTTTGGCAAGTCCAACAGCTTCTGGAAAAACTCTAGTCGCTGAATTCTGTGCTCTCAAGCACATACTGGAAAAAAACGGAAAAACCATCTATTTAACGCCTTTAAGGGCTTTAGCCAGCGAAAAGTATCAGGAATTTAAGAAATACACTTCAATACGAAAGCCCAATGGAAGACGCATAAGAATAGGCATAAGCACAGGCGACTACGACAGCACTGACGCATGGCTGGAAAGATATGACATAATTGTGACTACTAATGAGAAGGCAGATTCACTGCTGAGGCACAGAGCCAAGTGGATGGATGAGATTTCACTTGTAGTTGCTGACGAAGTGCATTTGCTAAATGATGGCGAGCGAGGACCAACCTTAGAAGTTGTGTTAGCAAGGTTGATGCAGGTTAATCCTGACATGCAGGTTTTGGCTTTAAGCGCAACAATAAACAATGTTGAGGAAATCGCAGAATGGCTCAAAGCAGGCTATGTTACAATGGAGTGGCGGCCAATTCAATTGAATGAAGGTGTAGTTCTACATGAGGAAATCCAATTTAAAGATGGAGACGCTAGAAAAATAGAGAAAAAATCAAGAAATTCCGCTATAAACTTGGCTTTAAACACCATAAAAGCTGGCGGACAAGCACTAATTTTTGCAAACACGAGAAGAAAAGCTGTCACGCTTGCAAAAAAGGCTACGAGCGAAGTTGAAGGACTCTTATCCAAGCCTGTGAAGCGTGCTCTGGTGCGTGATGCTGAGAAAATCTTGGCGGCTGGAGAGAGAACAAGGATAAGTGAGTTGCTGGCTGAACTAGTTCAGCATGGAACAGCTTTTCACCATGCTGGTTTGGGTGGTGGACACCGCAGAGTAATAGAAGATTCTTTCCGACATGGGAAAATTAAGGTTTTGGCAGCTACGCCTACACTGGCTTTCGGCGTAAACTTGCCAGCTAGAACCGTTGTGATTCAAGATTATAGGCGATACGAATCAGGATATGGTTATTATCCAATCAGCGTTCTTGAGTACAAACAGATGGCAGGTAGAGCTGGAAGACCAAAATACGACAAGGTTGGCGAAGCAATACTTACAGCCAAAACCAGTGACGAAGCAGACTACTTAATGGAAAGCTACATTCTTGCAAAACCAGAGAGAATATGGTCAAAACTCGCAGTTGAAAGAATCTTAAGGTCGCATGTGCTGGCAACAATAGCAGCAGATTTTGCTCACACAGAAAGGGGAATCTACGGGTTTTTTGGAAGAACCTTTTACGCATACCAATACGATGTCAAAGCAATTAAGAGCGTAATAGCCAAAATTCTGAAGTACCTATACGACGAGGAAATGATCGACGTTGCCGGCGATGACATTTTTGCCACGAAATTCGGAAAGAGAGTAAGCGAACTATACATAGACCCGGTTTCAGCCGTCATAATTCGCGACGCACTAAGATACAGACCTGCATATTTGACGGAGTTAAGTCTCCTCCACATGATTGCTCACACGCCTGACATGGCTCCAAAACTGAGACCATACACACAAGAAATAGACCAAGTTGCAATTTTCATGGAAGAACACAAAGAAGAACTTCTTGTGGACGTACCGGATGAGTGGGAAGACAGAATAGCCTACGAAGAACTTCTAGGAGAGGTAAAAACCGCCATGGTCTTGAAAGGCTGGATCGAAGAAATGAGTGAAGATCAAGCAATTGAAAAGTTCAGAGTGCAACCAGGAGACCTTTACAGAACAATTCAAAATGCAAAATGGCTTCTTCATGCCACACATGAACTAGCTCTGCTCTTCGGCAACAAACGAGTGCGGCCACAAACTCTTAGGCTCGTGGAAAGAATAGAGAAAGGAGTAAAGAAAGAGCTATTGCCAATTGTTAAGCTTGAAGGAGTGGGCAGAGTCCGCGGACGCATACTCTACAACGCTGGATACAAAACAATAGAAGACATAAAACATGCAGCCATCAAGGACTTGGTAAGTCTGCCGCTTATAGGCCCGAGACTGGCAAAGAAAATAAAAGAACAAGTAGGCGGCTTCGTCAAAAAAGAAGAGTGGAAGAAACTTGAAAAAGGAGAAGAATGGGAACAGAAAGCTTTGACAGAATACTAGGCTAATCCTCTAACCTCACGTTCTTCTCTTGTCTTTTTAACCACAAGCTCAACTTGCTCCAAAGCAGTACCCAAATAATTCCTCGGATTCAAAGCATCATCAATCTCTCTCTCGCTTAACTTTCCACCTACAACGTCATCTTTCAGAAGGATTTCTCTAAAATGCCGCTTTTCCATTTTGTTTTTCATCGTTAGTTTTCTAAGCAACTCGTGGGCTTCTTGGCGACTCGCACCTTTTTTTGTTAATACAATCATGACGGCTTCGGACATGGCACGTCCTTGGGTTAACCCAATGTTTTTCAGCATGCGTTGCTCATCAACGTATAGATTAGCTACTACGTTGCTCATCAAGAAAAGCATGTAATCAATTAAGATGCATGTCTCAGGAATTATGAACCGCTCTGCAGACGACTGCGTTAAGTCTCTCTCGTGCCAAGTTACAACGTTCTCTAAAGCGGGAAAAACGAGGCTTCTGACAATTTTGGCTAAACCGCAAATCTTTTCACAGGTTATTGGATTCCGCTTGTGAGGCATTGTTGAACTGCCAACCTGCTTTTTCGCTTCGAAATGCTCGCAAAGCTCTCCGATTTCTGGTCTTTGTAGCTCCCGAATTTCAGTGGCAAAATCATCAAGCGTCGAAGCAATCACAGCCGATAAACACACAAGTTCAGCGTGGCGGTCCCTCTGCACGATCTGCGTGGAAATTTCAGCAGATTTAATTCCTAACCGTTGCATAACCAGCTCTTGAACCTTCATAGCATGAAACCCTAAACCGGCTTGGGTGCCTACCGCCCCGCTCATTTTTCCAACTAGAACGCGTTCTTTGCATTGCCTAAGCCTTTGAATATGCCTAGAGATCTCACGCATCCAAACCGCAAACTTAAAGCCTAACGTTATCGGCAACGCATGCTGACCATGAGTTCTACCTATCATCAACGTGTTTTTATATTGCAAGGCTTTTTCCATCAAGATTTTCTCAAGGTTGCTCAACCTTTTCTCAATTAATCCTAAAGCTTCTTTTAACTGAAGTGCTCTTGCAGTATCCACAATGTCATAGCTTGTCGCTCCTAAGTGAACGTACGCTCCACTTGGTCCGCAAGCTTCAGCTAAAGCTCTAACCAAAGAAGCAATATCATGCTTTATTTCACGTTCTATCTCTTTTATCCGACTTAATTTAACATATTTCGTAGAAGCCATAGCAGCTATCTTTTCAGCATCTTCCCTCAGTATGTCGCCGACCTCAGCATGCGCCCAAGCCAAAGCTGTTTCTACATCCAACATTCTTTGAACGCGTGTTTCTTCCTCGAAGATTTTTTTCATTTCAGGTGTACCGTAACGGCCCGTGTCAATAGGAAGAATAGGCAAATTATCGCTCCCTGCAAAATTAGATAAGTCGATTAAGGATTAATGCTTTACCGTATCAAGAGGCTTCTTCCACATGGGCGGAATAATTGCTGTTGTGAGCAAAAAGAACGAAAATGTCGCAAAAACAGCAGTTACCATGCTCAAAATGGTAGAGCACAAAAGCGCTGAAACCTTCGGACTGGCATCACCAACAACTGTTATCATAGAAAAATCCGTTGGAGATTTACAAGACAAAGAACCAAGCTCACCCGTACTTATTGGTCATGTCTTTTCAAAAATTCTTACGTCAGACATACCACAACCAATAAAATTCCATCAAGGAACGTTTGTTTTTGAGGGAAGAATCTATTCGCTTAACACGGAATTTTCCAGTGTGGAGTTTGTCACTGAAAAACTGAATGAAAATTTAAGAAATACAGAGGCTCTTATCAAGGATTTTGAGGGCAGCTTCGCTTTTGCTGTGGCCGAATCTGGAAGACTTACTGCTGGGAGAGACTCTTCAGGGCTATACCCGCTCTACTACGGTGAAAACACGGATTTATCGGCTTTAGCATCTGAGCGCAAGGCATTATGGAAAAGTGGAATAGAAGAAGTGCATTCCTTCCCGCCAGGGCACTTAGCTGTCGTTGATAAGCATGGTTTCAAGTTCAAGCCCGTGAAAACACTCGTTTATGCAAGAACTAAGCAAACTACTATGCAAGCTGCAGCCAAAAAATTAAGCAGCCTTTTGCAACGATCCGTCAAACAAAGAGTTTTGGGACTTAAACAAGTTGCAGTCGCCTTCTCCGGCGGTTTGGACAGCACTGTAATCGCTTTTTTGGCCAAAAAGTTCGGAGTAGAAGTGCACCTGGTCTCTGTGAGCCTAAAAAACCAGCCTGAAATTGAACATGCAAAGAAGGCGGCGGAAGCGCTGAACCTGCCACTTCACATTCATCTTTACAGTGAAAAGGCTGTGGAGAAAGTTCTGCCGAAAGTTTTGTGGTTGATTGAAGACGCAAATCCCGTCAAAACAAGCATAGGCATTCCAGTCTTTTGGACAGCTGAAAAGACTTCGAAAATGGGATTTAGGGTTATGCTTGCTGGGCAAGGTGCAGATGAACTTTTCGGAGGCTACAAGCGATACTTGAATGATTACGTTCAGTATGGCGAAGAATTTGTGCAGAAAACTATTTTCAACGACGTTGTAGGAATGTATGAAAACAACTTTGAAAGAGACAGCAAAATCTGCAACTTCCACAACGTAGAACTTCGCCTACCCTTTGCCGCATATCAACTGGCAAAATTCGCCGCAAAGCTTCCCTTGCAGCTTAAGATAGAGTCACCGAATAACATGTTAAGAAAAACTGTGTTAAGAAAGATGGCTGAGGACATAGGGCTTCCACGTTTCATTGTGAAAAAGCCGAAAAGGGCAATACAATACGCAACAGGCGTGAACAAAATCATCAAGAAACTAGCCAAAAAGAAAGGATATTCCACAAGAGAATACTTACAGAAATTGTTTCGAACAGTTTTTAAGGAGATGATAACGTGAGCACAACAGCCGTGGTCTTTTCACCTGTTTATTATCGGCATAATCCTGGCAGAGGTCATCCTGAATCGGCAAGGCGTCTCCGTGTAATTGTTAGAGAGTTGAAGAAAAGTAAACTTCAAGGCGTCGGAAATTGGCAGTTTGTTGAGCCGGAAAAGGCTCGATTGAAGGATGTTGAACTCGTCCACGGTATAGAATACATTGGATTTGTAGAGAATCTGTGTAAATCAGGAGGAGACCTTCTAGATGTGGAAGGAGATACTGTGGCTTCGCCAGAAAGTTTTGCTGTTGCCCTTTATGCTGTCGGTGGAACCTTGAAGGCTGTTAACCTTGTGATGAAGGGAGAATTTCAGAACGCCTTCGCCTTGGTTCGACCCCCAGGACATCACGCTGGAAAATACAGTACATGCGGCTTTTGTATATTCAACAACGTCGCTATAGCTGCAGAACATTTGCTCACAGAATTCGATTTGAAGAGGATTGTAATACTGGATATAGATGCCCATCATGGAAACGGTACGCAAGAAATCTTCTACGAAACCAACAAAGTATTATACGTAAGCTTACATGAGGACCCGCGAGAATTTCCAAGAAAAGGTTTCATAGATGAAATCGGAGAAGGAGAAGGTTTAGGTTACAATGTAAATGTTCCTCTACCATTCAGAACAGGCGACCGGATTTATCTGAAGGCAATAAATGAAATTGTAAAGCCCATAATAAAACAGTACAAGCCACAATTCGTACTGGTATCCGCTGGTTTAGACGGCCATCACGCAGATCCTGTAGGAAGTCTTTCTCTGTCCGCCTTGTGCTACGAAGAAGTTTATGAAACAATTTTTAATGCGGCTTCAGAAATGTGCGGAGGAAAACTTGTATTGGTGCTTGAGGGAGGTTACAGTCTAAGGTTTATTGGGAAACTAGCTGTGGCAGCCGTTGCGAAGATGAGCGGGGCAATTTACAGTATAGAAGATAAGGTTCCCATAACTAGAAAACGCATTAATGAGCAAGGTGAAAAGCTCATAAAACAAGTGAAACAGGTTCAGAAGGTTTTCTGGAATATATAGATAAAGAGCGGAATGTAAAGGCTACTCGATTACTTGAATTGCACTTTCTGGGCACTGAGCTTCGCAGGCTCTGCAAACCAAGCATTCTTCAACTTTTACTGGGACAGATTTTTCATCTTTCATCTCGAAAACCTCCACAGGACAAGTCTCTACACACGTCCCGCATCCAGTGCATTTATCATTATCAACTATGATCTTCACCATTTTTCTTCCCTCTTCAACTGGAATCTCATGAATTTTGAACAACGAAATAAAAACTTTTGGGTTTGCTATTGGATTTCTTCACGTAGTCTCATTAGAATTTCGTTAATTGTTGTTTCAGCTTTATCTTTTCTCCCTTCGCAATCCGCGAGAAGTTTGCGGTACGCCCCTAGTGAAAGTTCTCCTCGGCGGTGACGCGCTTCAATGCTCTCAATGTTCGCTTCAACTCCACTGATTTCAGTTTCCGCAACCTCAAGCCGCCGCATCAAATCTCTATAACGTCCTCCAGCCGCTCGCAGTTTCTCTTTCAAATCGGTTAGGCTTCTAGACAAAGCATTGAGCTGTGTTTCGAGTGTTCTCCTCCGCACCTTGTACCGACTTCTCGGAACCTTTCCTCTACGCACCTTTATCTTCAGAGATTCAAATTCCAAAATTATTTTCCTTTTCTTCTCATATGCATCAACAAAAGATCTAATATCCCTTGAACGAACTCCCACCGCTATTTTAGGCACAGTAACTGAAATTGCAGACTTAGGTCTCTTCCAAACAACGACTATTGCGCATCCAACAGTTGCTAAGGCCCACATCCACAGTGTAGGACGGAAAGACAACCACAAAAGGTCATATTCATATGTTATCCCCACGCTGAAGCTATCCAGCGAAAACACGCCTTGCCTGTCTATGGTTAACCTTTCTTGGAAAACATCTCTGGTTATGCTATAAGAACCGGCACCCGAAACGTTTTCGAAGCTTAATATATTAGCACCTTCTGGCAAAACGAATGTTACATACGACCGATCAATGTAGTAGTCCAAATGCTCGAACAATGGAAATACAAAGTCGAAATTTCTCCGTTCATTTTGCTCAACGCAACCTTCACGAGGCAAGCAATATCTCACGGTAAAAACAGCTGATTCTTCAGTTTTTAAGGGTGACGCGAAGGAAACCGTATATCTGTTTGTTTTTCCAGTCGTATCTACTGTCAATCCTCTTCCAAGCTTGTCATACGCACTTAGGTTAGAGGCGTTGTGTGGTAAAACTATCTCGATGAAACTAGTTCCTTGCGGAGCCTTGTTTGTTACAAGGTAGGAATCTGAACCTTCTATCTCACCCGTACCGCTTATCTCTATCTCACGTTTCAGCTCCTTTATGTCAACTATTTGCATCGCATCTTCGGTCAACGAAAAAGTTACATCTGCAGGCGAATTGGTGAAAGCTGACAAATTTTCCTGCGAATATTTAAGACTGTCGACGGTTCCGCTCAGGTACGTTGAACCCGCCGGCAAAACAATTGAAACATTGCACATGGCCGCGTTTCTTGTTAAGCTTGGATATTTCGGGAAGTCTAATTGGCTTATGTTATAGGATTCTTGTAAAATAAGGTTGTTTGAGAGTACAAATCCAACAGTGAATACTTGTGGTGTCTCTTCTGGAAAGTCTATTTTCACGCCATAGAAACCACTTCGATTTTCTAAGGGGACATTAAGGCTCACTGGGAAAACGTCGGTCGCGTTATAAGCTACACATCGAAGAACATGTGAGCCATACTTGTATGGAAATCCTATAAGAAAACCATCGGATGCTGTGCCATTTATTTGCACAGTGTCGTTTATGAAGATGTAGCCGTTATACATAACTTCTATTGTATGATTCACTTTTTCTATGCTATAATCAGTGTCTGCGGCCTTAGCACTTTTAGTCATAAAAGTGGGGAAGGAGATAAGAATCAATGTAACGATAATTAAGGCGAACGTTAAGACTTTTCTCTTCATGCGTTTTCCTCCGTCCATTTTCTGTAACTTTGGGCTTTCTATTTATTAACAAGCTCATTTATTGCTCTTGTGTTTTTCAGTGTCTGCTTATCATTTTATTGCGTTTAATATTTGTTTCCTTTTCCGAAACAGCTTGCCGCCGTCATCATACCCATGAGTTACGCATTCAAACCTTAACTTCGCCAGCTTATTAACTTCTTCAACATTCTTTGCTACTGCCACGGGGAAATCGTCGTTCTTTTCTCGTAAATAAATACCGAAAACAGAGGCGTCAGCGACGCCTAACCGCGAAGGAGACACTTGCTGAGTCCAAGATTCCTTGGGCTGCAACCAGAGGAAAGGTAACTTTTGACAAAAAAAGCTTAAACGCTTAGAAACAGATAAGTTAAATGGATAAGCCAATGCTAGTTGCGTTGGACAAGTGTTCACCGCCTAGCCCTAATTGAAGGGCGGAGTTTCTGAGAATGAGAGGACGAAAATGAAAAGGAGTTGCTATTCCTTTGTTTATAGCTATTGCACTTGCTATTGTTCGCCATGTTTAAAATAGTAGTTTTCTTCTTTTTTAGATCCGAAGCTCCGCACACCTTTCTCTTCAAGTTGTTTCCTAAGTTTTTTCGCATATTGCTTTTTTATCTCTCCTCTTTTTTCCATGTAACTGATTATTTCTTCAGCTAGTTCTTCTGTGTCGCATCGCCGAATAAAATCGATTACGTCGGGTGCATAGTGGGTGAACCTTTTAGACACTGCTTTTTCTCCGGTTTTGACGTCTGTTCTCACAGAGTTTATTGCAACCTTGTTTTTGCTGGATTCTAATTCTTCAACAAGGTTTGGGAAGAGTTTTCTAAACGCTTTTTTGTCCAGTTCCATACTGGCACCTTCGATTCCGGCAATGTATCCTTACTTTGATGTATTGAGAATCACATATTTAAACATCTTCGAATTGACTATTAACACTAGTAGGGGACAAACCTTTGGGTTGGATTTTCTTGAAGTATCTTTTCTAATTTTTGTATGCGAAGACCAGTGATTGGGTCTCCATATATTTCACATCTTTCTTTATGATTGGCTTCCTCTGGGCTTCGGACAATTATTTCGGCTTTTTCTTTTGTTTGTAATTCCAAGTAAATGTGAAAGGATGTTTTCTTTAGCCCTTCTTTTGTGACCGTAGCCCATTCAGTTTGCATAACCCTGAGGTTGTTTTGTTTTATTGCTTCTAGAACGTCGTTTGGTTTGTCAGAGTACAGAGTTATATCGATGTCGCTTTCACGATGTATTGTTCCACGCCAGACGCTTCCGATTAAAACTGGATTGTACGGCTTTAGAATTCTCATAAGCTCTAGGGCTTGTTTGCGCATCTCAATTAAACGCTCTTTCCTTGTTGCACCTTCTTTTTCTTCTGCTATCCTGTCAAATTCAATTGCAACTTCAAGATTCGTTGGAAGAAAGTGGACTCCAAAGGTTTTTGCAGCCTTCAGTTTAGCCTGTTTGTATTCTTTTTCAACTCCAAAATAGAGAAGGTGAGCGGCTTCCCTTGCAACCTTCTTTCTTAGGCTTAGACGGTTGCTGGAACTCAAAAGCTCACCCGTAAAAGTTTAGGCTTCAGCAATAGCTTAACGCTTAATTATGTTTTCATACAACGCGATTGTTCTTTCAGCTATCTTGTCCCATGTGAAATCGTTTAAGACCCTTTGTCTACCGTTTTTTCCAAGCCATTTCATCTTCTCAGGATTTTCTAAAGCACTGACTATACCCCAAGCGATGTCTGGTGGATTGCTGGGGTTAACGTGATAACCGCATTGTTCATCGCCACATGGAATGACTATCTCCCGCATCCCGCTGACGCCAGCTGCTCCGACAACGACTGGGCGCTCCATGCTCATGGCTTCGAGGACAACTATTCCGAACGGTTCATAGAAGCTTGGGAAAACTGCTGCGTCGCAAGCGGCGTAGTGGAGGATGCGTTCTTCTTCTGGAATGAATTCGAACCGGAATTTCACAGAATTCTCCAGTCTCATGGTCTTGACTAAATTAGCTAGGTAATCTTGCAGGTCGCCTAACCCTACTATGACAAGTTTTGCATTGGGTTTTTTCTGCAAAACATGGGGCATAGCCATTATAAGCCTGTCAACTCCTTTAACACCTACGAGTCTCCCAATGAACAAAATCATTAAGTCTTCATCTTTGATGCCATAAGATTCTCTGAGTTTTCTAGATTGCTCAGTGTTTATCGTCTCTGGATTGTACTTTTGCTCGTCAACACCGTTGTAGCACACTTGGATTTTATCTTTCGGAAAACCAAGTTTTGTGAGTTCTTCTTTCATAGCGTATGAAACTGTTACAATTAGGTCTGCTGCCTTTCCACCGTGGAGCTCAATGTTGCTTACTACTTCTGAGCCGTTTCCAAGGGTTCTTCCCTTCTCTGTGGAGTGAACGTGAAACGCAAAAGGTAATCCAAGTTCCTTTTTGATGGTGATTCCAGAGATGGCGGAAAGCCAGTCATGCGCGATTACGATGTCGTATTTGAAGTCTTCTTTTCTTATGAGTTCGTTGACGAGTTTTGAAGCGCTTAGATAGTTGTAGACGAGGATTTTAGAGAATAACTGTATGCCTCGTCCCCATTTCTTGATGTCTTCTGCAACCACGTCTGGCAGCGAATCAGAAATATCAATGTGCAATGGACGGTGAATTTCTATGCCACGCCAAATCTCTCTGGTTGGAAGGCTGCGAGTGTCATCGTTCATTGTAAAAACGGTAACATCATGGTCCATTAAAACAAACTTTCGTGTGATTTCAGCAGCGTAAGTGCCTAAACCACCGACAATTTTTGGTGGATACTCGTATACTAGTACAGCCATTTTCATTGAATTTTCCCGTCTCACTATGTTTTTGAGCTTTATTAGTAATGAGCCCGCTATTATTTACGTTTTCGGAAGAAAAGAAGGCATTTTCCGTACACGAATTTTTCACTTTTTGCATAAGGCAATAGAAAGTCTGAAAAATAGATTGTGCATATAATAGTTATAGGATGAAGTGAAAATGAAACTGTCACCTGTTAAGAGACTGGTTCTTGAGACTATGTGGGTGCTTGATAAGCCTGCTAAGGCTGTTAAGATAGCTGAAGAGGTTGGATTAGGTTTCCCTTCTGTTATGATGCACATAATAGGACTTACCAGAATGGGATACGTGATGACGCCTGAAAAAGGGCGTTACATAATAACAGAAAAGGGAAAAAGCGCATTTGGTTTCCCAGAAATCAACGGAGAAAAGGCCCAGCAAATCTTGGAGTACCTACCAGCAGAAAAATCATTTCACTTCTACGCTGACATCGGAAAGCCCTTAAATGTTTTTGCGACGAACCTCCAAGATTTCTGCGACAAAATCTTAAAAGTTGACGTAAGCTCCATAGAATTTCATACCGACCGAGGAGATTTTGAAGCATGGTTCACAGCGATAGGCGACATAGAACTGGGAAGAAAAACTTTGCTGATCAAAGAGAGGAAAATATCTGGAGAGGAGTTACGCAATAAACTCTATGAAGCTGTTAATCATCGATGCGATGAACTCTTGAAAATAAGGCAGGCATCTGTATCTAGTAATCAAACGCGGACCTAGAACGGTTTGAAACGTTCTTTGAGTCTTTCCAGAATCTGTGGCAAAGTTGTGTATTCCATCTCTTCAATGCCTAAACGTGCTGGTTCAAACTCACCCATACGTCTAAGCATAGAAGCATATTCCATAGCTTCACGCCTAGCCATATCAAAAGCTGGATCATCAAACAAGTCAGCCACCATAGGTTTTCCGTTATCATTCATCGCCATTTTGCCGTTTGAAACTTGAAAGCCTAAAGCAACAATCCTTGGAGGACCGTCAAAAACCGTGCATTTTGCGTCTTTTACACTAACAGGCATTAATGGACCCCAGTGGCTCCCACGCATCCATCCCGCAACCAGATAACTGTGCATGAAAGGCACAAGAATCTCACCTAAAGCTGGCAGCCCGTGCTGTGCACGTACAACAAGCACAGGATCATCCTTTCCGACGTATTTGCCGGCGATCTTCGAAAGTTTGGTTACGCTGCCCGCAGCGCATATCAAGTCATCTCTAGCTCTCCAAACACGCGAGACCATGTATCGCCCTACAGTTCCAATAAGCCCAACTAGCTCATACACTTCTTCAGGACATTTGAGAACAACAATCTTATTCTTCACGGTATCCAATACCTCAAATTTGAAGCCGCCAGCCATGTCCGGATCAATTATAAGTCCAGCAGTGTTCATTGGGTCGGCAAATATGCGAAACAGTGGAAGGTTGAAAGCGCCAGCCGAAGTCTTATCTGCTGCAAAAACGACAACTGGGTCAGAACCTCTTTCCTTTATTTCCATTTCAGCCACTCCTGGACCCATGCCCCTCACGTTTCCGCTAAAGGCTGTTTTCAAAAGGTCTTGTCCAGCACCATAGAGCTTCAGTTCTAAGGCTTTTTTGGCGGCTTCTTGAAAAGTGTTCCAAGCAAGCTTGTGAATTTCTGGATTTGATTCGCCTCTTCCGTGAACCATAAGAAGTTGCAGATCATCTCCAACATTGAAAACATGGTAACTGTTGATTAATCCTTCTTGTTTTGCCTTTTTCAGATTTTTCTCCGCAATATTAAACAGTGGTTCTGGGACAACATGATGCCCCGCTAAAGAACCAACATCACATTTGATCAGGGAAATCGTGGTTTTTCTAATCATTATCTATCACTTCAAATAGGCTTCGATTGTAGGTTGAGTTGTTCCACTTAAAAGATTTCCTCAAAACACTGTGTAAGTTAAATATGAAATAATTGATAGCCAGTATTAGTAGCAAGGTGAGAAAATTCGTGAAGTTGCGGGCTATGTCAGTGAAAATACCAGAAGAAGTCTATAAGGAAATGATTTTACGCGTTCCAGAAGGAGAAAGAAGCAGCTTCATCCGAGACGCAATAATGGAGAAACTCCAAAAGACTCCGAAGCCCGACAAAATTCTGGAGCTGGAGCAAAGACTTAACAAAATGGAAAAGGAGTTTGCACAAATAAGAAAATATCTTGCAGACTTGGAATTGCTCACATACGAACGCGGAAAAACAAATCCACACGCCTTCTGCATAGATGAAATAGACCATAAAATAATAGATTATCTCATCCACTACAAAGGCGGAACCACACCAGAATTGGCAGAATATCTCAAAACAAACAGATGGCTAATACTGAACAGACTGAGAAGAATACAGAAAAAATCAAAAAAACAACTTGGAAAATCCATAATAGACTATTACGCTGGAGAAAAATCAGGCAAAAAAAAGGCGTGGTGGATGAACGAAGAACTAATCGAAACATAACCATAAACAACAACGATTAATTTCAGCCACGCATAATTTGTATTTTGGGTCCGTAGCCGAGTATGGATTAAGGCGCCGAATCACAAAAGGGGATGCGCAAGCCTCCGGGCGTCTAACGAGAGAAAGCCGGAGAACAGGGGTTCAAATCCCCTCGGACCCGCCATCCAAATCTCGTTTTCCTTTGTAAGTTTCAACCCTCAAAATAAGGTTTAGCTACAGTATGAAAGTAGGGTTTGAACCCGCATACGGTCAAGATGTCTCCCACGCTTGCCCTCTTTTTTCTTTGCCACAATGAATAAGTAACGAGTTAAATGGACAAGTATTTTACGTAAACGTGAAGAATGTCTCTGGTGAGTTGATGAAAATGGCATTCAAAGTGGTTTTTCTTGCTCATGCTCCTGACGCAGAGCCTGAGAAGTACAAGTGTGTGATTGAGACACCCAAGTATAAACTCTTTGTAGGTGTGGTTAGAGGTCAAGATCAAGCAGTTGAAGTGTGTAAAACGTTTGTCAAAGAGGAGGACCTTCACTCAATTCTGCTTTGTCCAGGATTTACACACAGAAATGTTGCGGAGATATCAGAAGCGGTCGGAGAGAACGTTGGTGTTTTTGTAGCCAGAGGAGACGGCCCGAGCAACAGAGTTTCAACGATGATAAGAAAAAGAGAAGGCTTCACAGATTAAAGGCCTCGTTTCGTGCGTGCTAAATGATAAATAGCATGAAAGGGTAAACGTGATTGACATGTCTAACCAAGAGAAGAAGGTAGGTATAATAATCTGTGATCGTTACCGCACTTGTGCCGGAGGCAAATGTTTCAAAGCGTTGAAAAACAGAGAAGGAGCTTTCAGCGTTTACCAAGGTCGGGAAGTGGAACTAGTGGGATACGCTACTTGTGGAGGATGCCCAGGTGGAAACGTAGAGCACTGCGTTGGAGAAATGAAGAAAAACGGGGTTGAATTTGTTCATTTAGCAACAGGCATGGTGGTAGGTTATCCTCCATGTCCATACATTGATTTTTTCTGCAGTTTCATCAAACAGAAATACGGCGTAAATGTGATCATTGGTACGCATCCGATTCCGCAAAGCTATTACGTTACTCATCAAGCTCTAGGAACTTGGAACTCGCCTGAGTGGAAAGATAAAATTAAGTATGTATTAACGAATGAACAGATACGGCTAAAATACAATTAAGCACAACGAATATTTATCCTGTGACAATAGCAATACGAAGTCCGTCAACACTTGCTTTTAAATTCAAAAGCTTGAAAACTAAGCCCGTGCATATCCAATGTGTGGAAGAATCAGAAGAAACGATACGTGAAAGCGGAAAGCCAATAACAGGATGTATGGGATTTCTTGAAAAGTGAAATAATCAAGAAACTAATCGAATTCATCAGGAGACAACAGAAACCGTTCAAAGTTAACATGGCTAGGGCATCTGCCAACAGCTTTCTTAACAACCTAACTAGACAATATCAATCCATCTACATCTTGAGGTTAGGTGCTACACCTTTTCAGCTAGGACTAGTAAATGGCGTCGGAGGAATTGCAGGGACAGCTATTGCCGCACCAACTGGGTGGCTCGCCGACAGGTGCGGCATCAGACGAATGTTCTTGTTAGGTATTCCTCTCATAACCCTTAGCTGTCTACTCTTCGCTATTGCTCCTAATTGGACGGCGACGATCCCAGCCATACTTCTCACCTTCCTAGCCACTCAACTATTATCCACTGCATGCCCCATGGTCTGCGGCAGATACTTGAAAAATGAAGAAAGAGCGACTGGAAAACAGCTTTGCGACACGATTTCAGCGATTCCTACCTTAGCAGCTCCAATGATAGCAGCGGTGTTAATAACGGAATTTGGAGGGTTAAATGCGGAGGGAATCAGGCCACTCTACTTTTTACAGGTAGTAGGATTCTTACTAGTTTTCGCTTTTACCTACAAATTTTACTTTGATACTATAAATAATCAAGGTTCACTTAATCCTTCAAGTTTTGCCGACGGTATGAAACATGTCTTTGAAAGAGGTGTTGCAGTAAAAAGATGGGCAGTGTACATCTTTCTTTCCTCCACTGCCATGTACACAAGTATGACCTATCTATATGCCTTTGTTACAGAAATAAAGCATGGGGACGAGTTTGTTGTAGGAGGTATGACGACCGCTTCGCTAGTACTGCCTCTCCTACTTTCTCTTGTAGTGGGCCGATTAGCAGATACTTATGGGAGAAAAAAAGTGCTGTACATAACCCTGCCTCTTTATTGCACGTCAATTGTGCTGCTGATTTACGCTCAGAACACGATGATGCTTCTAGTTTCTGGAGTTCTGCAAGGGTTCTATTTGTTATCTGCCGTAACTCATGGCGCGATAACTGCGGAGCTAGTGCCTGTCCATCTGCTGGGAAGATGGTACGGAATACTAAATCTTTTCAGGGGGCTGGCAAGTGTTATAGCTCCAATAATTGG
>Ga0315543_1001376_pt1 | contig 26570 bp, 24 predicted proteins | sample SalMarSW160210MG_2_FD_203098 | JGI IMG/M metagenome (GOLD analysis project Ga0315543, IMG submission 203098) | Salt marsh sediment microbial communities from the Plum Island Ecosystem LTER, Massachusetts, United States - Salt Marsh Sediment SW1601-210 ... | reverse complement strand
CAGGGTTGGTATGCAGGGTTTTGGCGACTACCAGCCCACGGTTCGGCTCTTTCGCCAACCCAGGGTTAGGGGGCAGGGTATTGATGGCTGCCAACCCTGGGTTGGGAGCATCAGGACCCGGCGAGTGGCCACGGCATGGCGTTGCGGAACGCCTCGAGCACCTGCTCGGCGTCCGGCTCGACACGGATCACGTAGGAGCGGCCATTCTCGTTGGAGACCTTGACGGGCAGCGTCATCGTCTGGATGTCCCCGGTGCCGAGGTCGAGGGCGGATCGTCCCAGATCGATCATCACACCCGGAGTGAGCCCGACGTCGGCGGTGATCTGCTCGGCGAAGGTGGAGACGAAACCCGGGAGGTTGAATGCCTTAGATGCCGAGGTTGCCTGGTCGAACAGCAGGAGCAGCAGTTCTTGTTGGCGCTCGGTGCGTCCGATGTCACTGCCGTTGACGCTCACCCAGGAGCCGTTCCGGTACTCCTGATAGCTGCGCGAGCGTGCGTAGCCGAGGGCGGCTTCCCCGTCGAGCTTGTGAGTGCCTGCTTCAATCGAGAACCCGGACTTGAGGTCACGCGCCGGCACGTCGAACGTCATCGTGATGCCGCCGAGGGCGTCGACGACGCGAGCGAATCCGCCGAAGTCGATCTCGATGTAGTGGTTGATCGAGATCCCAAAATTGTTCTGGATGGTCTGCACCAAGAGATCGGGGCCACCGAAGACGAAGGCGGCGTTGATGCGGTTGGTGCCCTCGCCGGGGATGTCGACTTTGAGGTCCCTGGGCAGCGAGAGGAGCTGGGCACCTTCGTCAGGCATCACGTGCACCACCATGATGACGTCGGTCCGTTCCCCGCTGAAGTCCCCGAAGTGCTCGAAACCCTCCGGAAGGTCCTCACGGCTGTCACTGCCGACGACGAGGATGTTGCGGACTCCGCCGGCGGCGAGCGGCTGCAGGGATTGCAGCTCTTCTTCGGGAATGCGGTCGATCTTGGCGTTGGTCCAGACGACGAATGCGATTGCGACGAAGACGAGGAGCACGGCGAAGATCAACAAGCCGAGCACGACCTTCTTGAGGCGGCTCAGTTTCGATCTCCGCGGCTTGTCCGGCGCGTTCGGTGACGCGGGGCGGGTCTTGGTGGAGGTCATCGAGGGTCTTTCAGGAGAGAGTGATCGAAGAGCGTGGCAACGGCAGGTCAGTGTACCGGGGCGCTGAATTAGGCAAACTCGACGTTCCCACGCTCAGCCGTCTGTGGCCGGCGCCGCGCGGTGAACCCCGGGGTCGAGGTGTGGGGATGTACCCCTGCCGCGGGCTGCCTGTCAGGGGAGGTGCGCCGGCAACGTGGCGGCGACGAGGGCGAGCAGCCGCTCATGCAGCTGTGGGTTGGCGGCAACGACGTGCGGGCCTCCCGGTACGAACGGTTCGCCGTGGCCATCGCTCACGATCCCTCCGGCTTCCCGAACCAGGAGGATCCCGGCGGCGGTGTCCCAGGGCGCCAGTGAGTACTCCCAGTACCCGTCGAATCGGCCGGCTGCCAGCCATGCCATGTCGAGGGCCGCAGAGCCGAGGCGGCGCACGCCGTTGGCCTGCTCGAGGACCGCTGTCAGAGTGCGGGTGTACGCGGAGGCATAGCGGTCGTGGTCGTAGGGGAAGCCGGTGACGACGACCGCCCGGGAGAGATCATCGACGGCGGAGACGGTGATCGTCACGCCGTTGAGCGTGGCTCCGGCGCCGGCCGACACGGCGAAGACCTCGTCACGCAGTGGATCGACGATGGCGCCGGCGAGTGGCTCCGTTCCGTCGTAGAGCGCCACCGACACCGCCACCTGCGGAATGCCGTGCACGAAGTTGACCGTGCCGTCGAGCGGGTCGACCAGCCAGTGGCGACCTGGCGAGGCCCGACCGGTTCCCTCCTCGGCGATGATGCCGTCGGCGGGTCGTTGTGCCGCGAGGTATTCCACGATGGCCGCCTCAGACCGCCGATCCACCTCCGTGACGGGGTCGAAGCGTCCTTTCAGGTCGGCCCGATGGGAAGGACCGAAGCTCTCCCGCACGATCGAGGCGCCGATCTCCGCGGCCGCGATGGCCAACTCGGTGTCGTTCATGGGCGCCACTCTACGGACCGCCTCACGCACTCGAGCCGAGGCGACGCCGTGGCGTCGCTCATGTCCCGGCGGACCTCAGACGCCAGCTCGGATCGGCGGGCAGCGGCTGCGGGATCCCATTCGTATCTTCCCCGGAGCACTTCTACCCTGCTGTTCTCGATGGCCCCGTACGTTGCCGCGATAGGGAGTGGTCTGCTCATGTGGGCCGCTTTTCCCCCTCTCGATTGGGGTCTCTTGGCGTTTGTCGCGCCGGTCCCATTCCTGTGGGCACTGCGACGCGTCGATGGCGCCGGGCCCGCCATCGCCCTCGGATTCCTGTACGGGACTGTGTTCTTCGGTCTCCTGCTGCGGTGGATCTTCGTGCTCGGAGCAGTGGCGTGGTTCCCGCTCACCGTGTGGTTGGCATCGCTGACCGCGGGCTTCGCGCTCGTCGTGTGGGCCTTTCGCCTGTGGCCTGCCAGGCGATGGTGGCTGATCGTCGTCGGCGGCTGGGGCATATTTGAGACGCTGCGCGCCCACTTCCCGTGGGGTGGCTTCCCGTGGGGCTCCGTCGGTTACGCAGCCGCCGGCAACCCGGGCTTTCTCGGTTCGGTGCAGTGGATCGGACCAACCGGATGGACGATCCTCGCCGTCGGAGTCGCGGCTGGAATCGTTCTGATCCTCGAGAACACGGCCAATTGGACGCTCTTCGTCGACCCCCTGGTGGTCGTGCTCATGCTGGCGCTCGGCGGCGCCTTGATGCCACCCAGGGCCGACGGCGATCCGCTGCGGGTGGCGATCATCCAGGGCAACTCGCCGTGCCCGGGCACGCACTGCCAGAACGAGAACCAGCGCATCTACGAGCGCCACCTGGAGCTGACGAGAGGGCTGACGCCGGGGAGCATCGATCTCGTTGTATGGGCCGAGAACTCCTTCGGGTCTCCTTACGACCCGATCAGCAACGCCGACGTGCGCGCCGAGCTGAAAGCCGAGGCTGATCGTCTCGACGCCTACATCCTGGTGAGTGGCACCCAGACGGTGAGCGATGCCGAGTTCCTCAACCTCAACATGATCTACTCGCCGTTCGGTGCCGAGGTGGGACGCTACGCCAAGCGCCATCCGGTGCCGTTCGGGGAGTTCGTGCCGTTCCGCGACCTCGTGGATTTCATCCCTGAACTCGAACGGGTGCCGCGCGACATGATTCGTGGAGACGAGGCCGTTGTGTTCCCGGTCAAGGGGGGTGTCGTCGGTTCGGTCATCTCGTTCGAGGGGGCGTTCATCCGCTACGTCCGTGACGAGGCGCGGGCCGGGTCCCAGCTCCTGGTCGTGGCCACCAACGAGAGCAGCTACGGTAACGCCCCCGCCTCGGATCAGCTCATCGGGCTCACCCGGGTCAACGCCGCGGCCGTGGGGCAGGATCTCATCCACGCTGCCATCACGGGGAAGTCGACGTTCATCACCGCTGCCGGGGAGGTTGGTGAGAAGACCGATCTGTTCACCGATGAGGTGTTGCTGGGCGAGGTGCATTTCCGCGCCGCCGGCCTGACGCTCTACGCCCGGTTCGGAGACTGGGTGCTCCTCGCCGCCGCCGCCGGGGCCGTGGCCGCGGTGATGGTGCCCGGTGAGGGTCGCCCGGAAGGTGGCCTGCGCGGTTCCCGCGCTGCCTAGCCGCGCTCGTAGGCGGTGATTGCCTCGTCGAGAACGTCGATTCCGCGATCCAACTCCTCGGTGGAGACCGTCAGCGGCGGGATGAAGCGGATGATGTTGGCGTTAGGGCCGCACGGGAGGATCAGCAGGTTCTTTTCGCGTGCGAGCAGGCCGATCCTGTCGAACGCCTCCGGGTTCGGGGTGCGGCCATCGGCCTCGACGAGTTCGATCCCGATCATCAGGCCCAGCCCGCGGACGTCGCCGATGGTCGGGTGCGCTTCCTTCATCTCGTTCCAGCGGGAGAAGGCGTGATCGGAGAGCTTCGGCACCTGGGGAACGACATCGGCGAGCGCTTCCACGGTGGCGGCGCCTGCGGCGCACGCGATCGGGTTCCCGCCGAAGGTGGTGCCGTGCGATCCGGGAAGCCACGAGTCCATCAGCTGCTTGGACGCCCCGAACGCCGAGAGGGGCAAACCGTTGGCGATAGCCTTCCCCATCACCAGGATGTCGGGACGGACGTCGTACACCTGTGACGTGAACCAGTCGCCGGTGCGCCCGAATCCGGTCTGTACCTCGTCGGCGATGAGCAGGATGCCGTGTTCGTCGGCCAGCGACCGCAGCTCCCGGAGAAACGCCCGCCCTCCCGGGTGGTAGCCGCCCTCGCCCTGCATCGGCTCGACGAGGAAGGCCGCGACCTCTCCGGGGGTGATCTGGTGGCTGAACAGAGACTGGAGATCCTCCAGGGCCCTCTCGGTGGAGGCCTCGAGGGTCGTGTTCCAGTGGAATGGCCACGGGTAGGGGGCGACGAATACCGAGCCGACCAGCGGGTGGTAGCCCTGGCGGTACTTGGCTTTCGAGGTCGTGTACGAGACCGAGCCCATGGTGCGACCATGGAACCCGCCCCGGAAGACGACGATGCCCTGTCGCCCTGTCGTCTTGCGGGCGAGCTTGACGGCCCCTTCGACAGACTCCGCCCCCGAGTTCATGGTCATGAAGCTCTCGATGCCGTCCGGGGTCACCTCGCGGAGGCGCTCCCCGAGGCGGACCAGAGACGCGTAGCGGAATACGGCGCCGGCATGCCACACCTGATCGACCTGGTCGAGGATCGCTCGCTTCACATGGGGCGGCTGGTGGCCCAGGTTCGACACAGCGATGCCGCATGTGAAGTCGAGGAAGCGGCGCCCATCGGACGTCTCGACGTAGCTGCCCTCCGCCGACACGACCTCGACGTCGGTGCTGAACTTGAACACCTTGGCGATGACTTCTTGGTGGCGAAGAACGAGGTCGGACATCGAAGTCTCCTTTGTGCGGTGCGAATCGATTGGGCGGGGCGCGGCGCGCTCGGTCACGGGACAGCAAAGAGCTGACGTCGCACGTCGGTGGGCCGGTTCGTCCGCATGGGCGCCATTGTGACACACGGCGCCGAGAGCGGCGACAGGATTGCACGCCGGCCGACTCGGCGCTCTCGATTCGGAGAATGCCCTGGTGTCATGGCGGCTCGGGCGGCATCAGCTGCTCGACGGTGCCGAGGCTTCTCCAGGATCGACCCCTCTCGTCTCGCCGTGGCGTGGAGAATGCCTGCCACCGTGGCCTTCACGATGCGGCGACGACGGGGGGCGAAGGCGATACAGTGAGGGTTCCACAACACCTGGAGTGACCGTGAAACGCATTGTTTCCCTGCTGGCTCTTCTCGTTCTCCTCACGGGCTGCACGATCCGGATGGATTCCAAGCTCGTGCTGAACGAGGACGAGTCGGGCACTTTTGCCATCGAGATGTCCGCCGACGAGGAGCTTCGCCAGCTCGCCGAGTCGGAGGGCGGCGAGCCCATCGACTTCACCGAGGGCCTCGAGGACGTCCCGGCCGGCTGGACGGTGGAGGAGTTCACCGACGGTGAGTTCCAGGGCATCCGTGTCGAGCGGGCATTCGCGAGCATCCAGGAGCTCGAGGACGAGCTCTCGGGGCTCGTCGCGTCGGGCAACACCTCGGCCACGGGACTCATGACCGACATCGGCCTGACGCACGAGGGAGACGAGTTCCGATTCAACGCGGATCTGGCAGGCATTGCCGAAGGACTCGGCGAGGTCGCCGGAGGCGATCTCGGTGAGGGGATGGAGGGGTTCGATGCCGCGACGCTCTTCGATTCCCTCTTCGAGATCCGCCTCATCGTCACGCTGCCGGGCTCGATCGGCGAGAACAACGCCGACAAGGTCGACGGCAATACACTCACCTGGTTGGTGACCCTCGATGACGAGGGCAAAGTGATCGAGGCGGTCTCGACGGTCGGTGGCGGCGGCAACGCAATCGTGATCGCCCTCGCGGTGCTCGCCGGTTTGGTGCTGATTGGCCTGGGGGCGGCGTACCTGCAGATCCGGAAGCGCAAGAAGGCGGAAGAGGTGGTCGAATCCATGGGCTCGCCCATCGTCGGTGAGCCACCGGTGGACGTTGCCGATGTGGCTTCCGAGCAGGTCGTCGAGGACGCCGGGGAGTCCGAGGAGACCTAGCGGCGGCGGATCAGCCGGCGTTGACCGTGTGGTCTGCGATGACCTCGCGGAGCAGATCCATGGCCTCGATGATCTTCGACGAGGTGACCGAGTAGTAGGCCCACTGGCCGTCTCTGCGGCATGTCACGAGGTCTCTGTCGCGCAGTACGGCCAGATGCTGTGACACGTTGGCCTGGGGGATTCCCAGCTCGGACACGAGTTCGGAGACGGTGCGCTCTCCATCGCGGAGGGCGTCGATGATCAGAAGGCGCTTGGGGTCGGCGAGACCCCTGCACACGTCGGCGTGGAGCCTGCTCATCTCGGACGGTGCCGAGGACATGGGCGCACTATGGCGACGAGGCGCGGTCCGACGCAAGTCGATCGGCGAGGCGGAGTCCGCTGCAGCCGCGGGTCACGCGATCGGTCGGAGGAGCCGTGCCGCCGGGGGCCTGCGTGAGACGGCGGCGGCGATCAGCCCGGCAACCACGGGAACCCCGACGATGACGACGGCGACGGCGAACCATGGCACGATGATGGGGTAGCCCTCGTTGGTGGCGGATTGGATCAGCGTCACTGGAATGAACCCGGTGGGCACGGCGACAACTCCCGCCAGCCCGGCGAGGAGAAGGGCGCTGCCGCCGACCACCTTGCGGCGGGTGCCCGGTCCGGCGCCGACGGCGGTGAGGATGGCGTGATCCCGCCGCGACTCGGCAGAAACCAGCGCCACCGCCACTCCCACGATGGCGAGGGCGGAGGCGGCGGCGAGGGCCAGGGCTCCATTGCGGAGGGCGTTGTCACCGTGGATAGTGTCCGCCAGCGCCGTCACGTGGGCGCCTGGGTAGCGGGCAGCGACGGCACGGGCGCGCTCGAGCTGATCGTGGGTGATGGGTCCGGCGGCCCGGAGCAGGATTTCCTCCCACGATGCCCGATGCAGTCCGAGTTCGGCGGCGCGTTCGGGGGAGATCACGACCCCGGGAAGGTAGCCGGGGCGGAACAGGCCGGCGTCGGCGTTCACCGCGGGGAGGTCCATACGATCCGGCCAGGTACCGGCCTCGGATGGCCGTTCTTCGAGGTGAACGATCTCGCCGTCGATCACTTCCGCGTCGAAGACGACGGCGCGGCCCGCCACGAGGTCGTCGGCGTACGCCTCGGCGTGTAGGGCACCGAGCAAGTCGGCGTCACCGACGTGAAGCATGGCGCCCGTCGCGCCGGCCGAGCCGTCGTCGCCTTGGCGAAGCGGTCCGGTGACCGAGGCGGGGTACCACTCATCCCCGTAGCCTCCCGGACCCGGGTCGGGGCCCTCGCCGAAGAAGGCCACCGCGAACGTGGCGAGGGTCGCCTCCGGGAAGACTTCTGACTCCAGCTCTTCCAGGAAGGGCTCGCTGTCTTCGATAGACGTCGGGTCGGGGACGTCGACGAGGAGCTGGTCGTCGGCCAGCATCGGCTCGGCGTAATGTCGGGCGTCGTTGCTGAGGGTGATGGTGGCCACCATCACGGGCACCGCGAGGGCGACGACGGCTGCCGCCACCGCACCGCTGGTGCGGCGCCCGTGGCGGGCGGTGTCGCGGGCCGCAATGCGTAGCGACAGGGGGAGCCGTGTCGCCATGCGCCCCACTCCGGCGACGAGCAGCGGGATCGTGACGAGGAATCCGATCAGGACGGCGACGAGCCCCGAAGTGAGCACGGGATCGTGGCCGGTCGCCGTCCCCCAGACCGTGGCAACCGACCCCAGAGCGACCGCTACCAGGCCCCGGCGTGCCAGCCTCCCGGGAGGGCGAGGCGCTGGAGTGCGGCCGTCGAGGGCATCGACGGTAGCGATACGGGACGCGGCCCGGGCCGGCGCCAGCGCCGCCAGCGTCGCCGCGATCGTACCCAGCAGGAGCGCACCGATCAGGAGGACCAGGGGATATTCGGTCCCGCCGGTGATACGTCCGGCGAGCCGGTCCAGGTGCGGCGACACCAGCCAGGCGATGCCGATCCCGGCGGCGATCCCGGTGAGTGACCCCACGAGCCCGAGCACGGCGCCGGTGGTCAGCAGGACGTGACGCACGTGGCGGGGCTCGCCTCCCGCCGCTCCGATGAGCCCCACCGTACGGAGGCGGCGGTGGGCGCCGACCACGAAGGCGGCGGCGGCGACCAGCCCGGTCTCGATCAGCACCAGGGCGGCGACGCCGAGAGCGATCCCCGTGATCGCCAGCTCCAGGCCGCTCTCGTCGGTCTCGCCTCCGAAGCCGCCGATGCGATCGTCCTGGGGGAGCATGGCAATGGCGTGCCAGCCGGTCACGCCGGGAACGTTGACGAAGATCTCGGTCACGGCCCAGCCCATCTCGCCGCGGAAATCATCGAGACCGTCGAGGTCATCGAGGGCTCCGGGAGCCACCAGCCCCAAGCTCTCGCGGAGACGCTCCGGGGCTATGACCTCACCGACGATCCGGAACGTTCGCGCTTCGGGCCCCAGCGAGATTCGGTCGCCGATACTGACGGAAAACTGCTCGAGGACCCGTGGCGACACGGCGATCTCATCGAGTGCCTCAGCCGCCCGACCGGAGACGAGCCGGTACATGGGGCCGAGCAGCGGGTCGTCGATGGCGGCATCGGCGATCAACGCGCTTCGCAAAGTGCCGCCGACCACTGTGTCTACGTACCAGGAACGTCGCACCACGGCCTCAGACCCCGGCGGAAGCAGCGCAACGACGTCGTCGGCTGTGAGAGAAGACTTGTCCCACGTGTGGATGGTGAAGTCGGCGTTGCCCCTCTCCCCGAGGGCGCGTTCCTCAGGCGACGGGGTGATCGTGACGGCGATGATCCCAGCAGCGACGAGGGCCGTGATGGGGAGGCCGATCATGGCCACGATGAGCAGGCTGCGCCACTTCGCCAGTTTGGCTTGGCGCCAGGCGATGCGCGTCGTCGCCCGCCGCGCCGCCAGGCTCATCACGGCGTCGATCCAGGGAGGAGGGCCGCCGGGTCGTCGAGGCCGGCCGCCTCGTCCACGATTCGCCCGTCCCGCAGGAACACGATGCGGTTCGCCCAGGCGGCGAAGCGGGCGTCGTGGGTGACGAGCACCCCGGCGCCGCCGCCGTCGCAGTGGCGTCGCAGCAGTCGCAGCACGTTCTCGCCGGTCAGCGAGTCGAGCGCCCCGGTGGGCTCGTCGGCCAGCAGCAGGCTGCGCTCGCCGACGATGGCGCGGGCGATGGCGACCCGCTGCTGCTCCCCGCCCGACAGGTCCTGGGGAACCCGGTCCTCCAGCCCGTCCAGCTCGACGGCGGCGAGGGCGGCGCGGGCGGCGGCGCGGGCCGGGCGGCGCGCCACCCCGTCGAGCTCGAGGGGGAGCGCCACGTTCTCGGCGGCGGTGAGGCCTTCGATGAGGTTGAACTGCTGGAAGACGTAGCCGACGTGGTGGCGGCGGAGCTTGGCCAGCTCCGCCATCGATAGATCTGCCAGGTCGGCGCCGTGGACGAGCACGCTGCCGCCGGTCGGATAGTCGAGACCCCCGGCCAGCGAGAGCAGGGTGGTCTTGCCCGACCCTGAGGGACCCATCACCGCGATCAGCTCGCCCGTATCGACCACCAGTGAGGCATCGACGAGGGCGTCGACTTCGGTGTGGCCGGATCCGAAGACGCGGGTGGCGTTCCGCAGCTCGAGCACGGCGGTCATGGTGTGGTCTCCTGGATCGGGTGGGAGGCGGGAGCCCGCTCGGCGGTGGGAGAAGACTGGGGGTGGCGGGCGATGCGCGCCTCACAGGCATCGAGCCAGCGCACTCCGGCTTCGGCCTTGAAGATCAGCGAGTCGAGCAGGAGCAGCCATCCCAGGTCGTCCGGGCCGGCCGCGTCGGCTTTGAGGCGGGTGAACTCCTGGAGCCGTTCCAGGTGGACCCGCCGCTCCGCCTGGATCACCGCGAGGACGTCGGGGGTGGGGCGCGACAGTGCCATGAGCAACTTGAGCACCAGCTCGTCCCGAGCGGGGGCGGGGGTTCGGTCGGGTCGGGCGAACCACGACGCCAGTTGGGAGCGACCGGCTTCGGTGATCCGGTAGGTCTTGTTGCCGCCCTGCTCGTCGATCAGGGTCACGAGGCCGTCGCGCTCGAGGCGTCCGAGCGTCGTGTAGACCTGGCCCACGTTGAGCGGCCACACCCCGCCGGTGCGGGCCTCGAACTCGTTGCGCAGCTCGAGGCCGTACATCGGCCGCTCGTCCAGCATTGCCAGCAGGCTCATGGGAACCGACACGCCGTTTCCTTCCATATACCCGGTATAGCGTGAGTATACTGAGTATATCGGGAGCCGCAAGCAGTGGCGCGTCGAGGTGTTGACGGAAGCGCAGGCTTCAGGCGGCGTTCTCGTCGAGGGCGGCCGGGTCGCCGATGAGCAGCAAGTAGCCGTCCTCGATGGTCGGTGGGATCGTCTGCCCGCCGGGAGGGGCGGCGCCGATATGGCGGTAGTCGCCGTCCCCGGTACGCCACGCCAGACCGGCGGCGGAGTCGCGCGTCGGGGCGAGCCACACCTGACCGGCGGCGTGGTCGGCGATCTGACGGGGGGAGCCACGGAACAGGATCCGACCCCGATCCATCACCAGCACGTGACTGCACAGCGCCGCGACGTCGTCGGTCTGGTGGCTCGACAGGATGACCGTCCGGTCCTCGGCGAGCCGCGAGATGACGTCGCGGAAGCGGAGGCGCTGCTCGGGGTCGAGGCCGGCGGTGGGCTCGTCGAGGATGAGCAGCTCGGGATCGGCGAGCAGCGATTGGGCGAGGGCGACCCTGCGCCGCATGCCCCCCGACAGCGCCCTGATCTTCTTGTGGGCGTTGGGGGTGAGTTCGACGACGTCGATCACCCGCCGCACTTCGTGGTGGCGGGCCTTGCGGTTGGTGAGCTCCTTGAGGATGGCGATGTAGTCGACGAACTCGAAGACCGTGAAGTTGCGGTGAAAGCCGGGTTCCTGGGGCATGTAGCCGAGGCGGCGGCGGATCTCGACCCGGTCGGCCGACCGGGTTGGGTCGCGTCCGAGGAGCCGCACGGTGCCGGCGTCCGGCGCCAGGACGGTGGCGAGGATGCGCAGCAGCGTGGTCTTGCCGGCGCCGTTGGGGCCGAGCAGGCCGGTGACCCCGCCGCCGACGGCGGCGCCGACCCGGTCGAGGGCGACGGTGGCGCGGAACCGCTTGGTCAGGTCGGTGAACTGGCAGGCGACGTCGGTCACAGGGTCCTCCATGGGGTCATCGGCATACCGGATTGGGCTGTTCGGAGTTCCCGGTTAAGGGTGGATAGGCGTCGATCGACGCCGCGTACTCGACGGAATCGAGGCCGGCGCGCTCGAGCCATTGCTCGGCCGTCGGGGGCGGCTCGAGATCGAAGGCGTCGATGATGACCTGAACGGGCGTGGCGGGGTCCGTCCATTCGACCCAGTGATCGGTCACTGCGACGGTGATCTCGGCATCCAGGCGTTCGAGGAGCTGAGCGGCGAGATCGGTCGCGGCAGGGGATCCGAACACGGGCCGGACGCCGTCGCCCGTGCTGCTGCCGAATTGGGTCCACCCGAGCGCGCTCCAGTTGATGGCCGCAACGGGGGGGCCTTCGCCGCCGGAGTCGAGCGTGACGGCGTCGGCGAAGTCGAATACTCCCTCAGCGCCGGGGCCGTCGGCGCGGATACGCCGGTAGATGTCGGCGAGCTCGGAGTCAGCCCGAGCCGCGAGCCAGGCGGCCACGACCTCGCGGGCCTGGCCGCCGGCATCACATGGAACCTGGATACGAATGCGATCACCTTTGACTGGGGCCGCCTCTCCAGCCTCCTGACCCGGCCACCAAGCACCCTGATCGGATTCGATGACAGTCTCGGTGCCGTCCTCCTCGACGCTCACCGACGTGGGCCCCTTGCCGAACCCTGCGATCTCCTCGTCGGTCCACTCTCGGCCCTCCATCTCGACCGGCTCCAGCGGAAACCCGACTGCACGCTGGGCGGCGGCAATCGCTAGGGAGTCGCGTCGGTAGACGTAGAAGCCGACCCAGATGGGCCAGGGGTCCCTGTCTTGTCTCGAGTAGAGATCGTTCTCAGCCTGCAGGTGCTGACCGCGGTCATGGATCGCCTCTCCTTCGGCCGTGAAGTAGCCGAACTCGTCGATGAGTTGACTCGGGTAACCGCTGTGCCATTGCTCGATCACGAGATTGGGACGTGTTCCCGCCGGCACCGGGGCCAGGACGGATTGCACCGTGCCGTCCCACCATTCACTCCAGCGCTCATAGCCGGGGTAGATCCGGTACGTGACCCCGGGGGAATCGACGGAGACCCAATGGTTCGGAGCATTTGCGATCTGATCGAACACGGCGTCGATCTGAGCTTCGCTGGGGGGTCGCACCTGCACGATCCCGCCCGCCACGGCGGCGGCGATGCCCACGCCGACGAGCAGCAGCGGGACGGGACGCAGACCCCACCGCAGCATGGTGATCCCGATGATCACGGCAGCGATCCCAGCGAGGTAGGCGAGATGCACCCAACTTGGTCGGATCCACAGGTCGGGGCCGTCGTACCACAGCACGGTGTGCCACCACGCCAGCCAGTGGCGGGTGCCTTCGGCATCCTGGAAGACGATCTGCACCGCCGCCAGCGCCCCGACGGCGGCGAGGCCGGTGAACCGGTTCGGGAACCAGGTACCTGCCGCCGTCCCGACGACGGCCCCTATGCCGACCACCAATGGGCCGACCAGCAGCTCGCCGAGGTCGGGTTGGCCGGCGCCGCCGATCAGGAACAGAAAAGCCATGTAGGCGGCAACCATCACGGCCGCGATGGGGATAACGACCAGTGCGCCGAGCAGGCGGCCGGCGGTGCGAGCCCGTTCCAGGGCCGGGGTGATCGACTCGATCTCGACGGTGTCGTGGCGGCGGGCTCGGGAGGCGATCAGGTGCCCCACCAGCGTGGCCGCCCCCGCCAACGGGGCCAGTCCCAGCCCGACATAGGTGGAGTAGCCGGTGAGCTGGGGGAGCTGGTCGCGGTTCATCGACCACAGCAGCCAGCCGCTGGCGATCAGGCCGACGAGCACCAGGGGATGGCGGGCGACACGGCGCGCCTCAGCCCGGGCCAGCGAAGCCCACACCGAGCCCGGCCGGCGGCCATCACCAGTGGCGGCATTCCGTCGAGGGGCGGTCGTCACAGCCATCACGTCTCCTTCGTGTCGCGCACCGGAATCAGACTCCGCCTGACCGTCCACCTTCTCCGCGACGTCCCACGCAGGCCGAGCAGCGTCGAGGCCCACGCCACACCGGCCAGGGCTGCCCAGCGGTGATGGGCGTCGAGCCAGGCCAGCCACTGGGACGACGGTGCTTCCCCGGCTGCCGGCGGCGGCCACGGGGAGGGGAACACCGACCACCGGTCGGGCAGCAGGATCAGGCCGACGACGATCGCCAGGAGCGCGGTTGCCGCCACGACGCCCCCGCCGTCACCGATCACCCGCGCCGCATGGGTCGCCACCGCCCAGACGACGCCCACCAGCGCCGCCATCTCGACGGAGAGGGCGAGCCGGGGCACGGTCAACATCGTTCCGTCGTCGAGCGGCCTCAGCCCGGATTCCATCCAGAGCACCAGGGCCCACCAGGCCGCTGCGACCGCAGGGAGCGCCAGGATGAGGCGGGCGGTCCGCTGCAGGCCCACCGGGACGGGCTTGCCCTCCAGCAGGTTCTCCGCCGGGTCGTCGAAGGCGAAGGCAGCGCTCGCCGCCAGGGCCACCGCGGCGACCCGCAGCCCGAAGACGGCGTCGTCCTGGGTCGTCCACTCGCCGGCCCGCCGCGACCAGGCAAGGCCGACGGCCGCCACCAGCCCGAGGCCCAGGTGCCACCAGGGGACGACCCGCGCCGTCCGCAGCAGGACGCCGGGAAGCACCCGAAAGCGGGTCACGGGCGGCGGCCGATCTCGAAGAGGTCGCGGCGCTGCAGCATGACGGCGGCCGAGACCGCCAGCACCACCGCCGCCAGCAGTTGCGTGGTCCACCCGAACGCCACCAGCGCCCGCGGACCGATTTCCACGCCGAGCACCCCCATCACCCACGCCAGCCCGAGTGAGGCACCGGCAACGATGGGCGGCAGGAACGTGCCTGCCACCAGTGCGGCGCCGGCCAGCGCCAGGGCCGGGAGGATCCATGCCAGCGCCAGCAAGCCGGCGTGAGGGAGCAGCAGCGCCATCACCAGGGCCGGCACCATCGACGTCGCCACCACCGCCACCGTGCGGATCAGCAGCAACCGGAAGCTGTGAAGCGGGGAAGCGGCGGCGATCTCGTACGCCGGATCGAGCACGCGACTGAAGGCGGCGGCGACCCCGGCGACGGGTACGAGGGGGGCCACGAGCAGGAACGGCAACAGAGCCTCGCGGGCGTCGACGAATGGTTCACCGGCGGAGCTCCACGCCATCGCCAGGCCGAACCCGAGTACCAAGACCACGGCCGCCAGCCAGGGCACCGTCAAGGAGGGAGTCGCGCCCAGCAGCCGTGCCAAGTGATCCGGCACCCCGAGAGCGACCATCACCCGCTCGATGACCCGCCGGCGGGGGGCGTCGATCTCGTCGACGGTCGAGTCCCAGATCGCCTCTAGGCGCCCGGTGTCGACCCGTCCTGTGGCGGTCGCCCGGCATTCGGCGCACTCCGCCACGTGGGCCTCGACCGACCACGCCTGCGACGTCGACAGCGTTCCCTCGGCGTAGGCGGCGAGCGCTTCGTCTCCGGGATGCCACGTCATGTCGCCAGCCCCTTGCGAAGCTGCTTGCGGGCGCGCATCATGCGGGTCTTGACGGTTCCCGCCGGCACTCCCAGCAACGAGGCGGTCTCGCGCACCGTCAACCCGTCGAGCACCATGGCCTGCACCACCGCCCTCAGCTCCGGTGAGAGGCGATCGAGGGCGGCGCCGAGATCGCCGTGCTCCACCCCGATCAGCACTTCGTCCTCGGCCGAGGCCACCGCGCCCGGGTGCACCCACTCCGCCACCGACTCCCAACGGGAGCGGCGGCGCACCCGGTCCAGCAGCCTGCGTAGTGCGATGCCCCACAGCCACGCCGCCGGGTCCCCCTCACCCCGGTAGGCCCTCGGCTTGCGCCACACCGCCAGGAAGGTGTCCTGCACCGCCTCGTTCACCACGTCGGGATCTCCACAGCGCCGCCCCAGCCGCACCACCAGCCATCCGGCGTGCCGTTCGTAGAGGAGGCGCAACGCCGTCCGATCTCCTTCGGAGATCGCTGCCAGCAGCTCGGCATCGGAATGATCCACACCCGTACTGTCGCAGCCGGGCGGCGAAACGGTTCATTGTTCTACTGATAGGTGGGAGAATGGGCCCGGCCGTCCCTGGAGGCGGCCGGCCTGGAGGCACCGATGGCGAACAAAGACAAAGGCGGCAGGATGGTCAAGAAGGCCGCCGCCAAGAATCTCAAGGAGAAGCGTCGCGAGAAGAAGGCGAAGAAGGCCGAGGCAGCCGGAGAACGGCACAAGGCCCTCTGATTCTGCCCTCCGTCTCAGGGGTGCCCACGCGCTGGCGGCGAGTCGCCTCCCGTAACGGCATCGTGCCTGGCTCCGCTAGGCGCCCAATCGCTGGCGGGCCTCGTCGAGGATCTCCTGGGTCGCCGACGCCCCACATCGGGTGGCTCCCGCAGCGCGAACGGCGAGGAGCCCGTCCAGATCGCGTACCCCACCGGCGGCCTTGACCTGAACGTGTGGGGGTGAGTGCTTCCGCATGAGCTCGACGTCGGCGATCGTCGCCCCGCTCGTTCCGTAGCCCGTGGACGTCTTGACCCAATCGGCGCCCACGTCACCGCAGATCTCGCAGAGGCGAATCTTGCGCCCGTCGTCGAGATAGCAGTTCTCGAAGATGACCTTGACTCTCTGTCCCGCCGCGTGTACCGCCTCGACGACGGCGGCGATCTCGTGCTCGACATAGGTCCAGTTGCTCGACAGCACCTGGCTGACGTTCACCACCATGTCCAGCTCTTCACCTCCGTCGGCCAGCGCATGTTCTACCTCTGCCAGCTTGACGGCCGTCGCGTGGCCGCCGTGAGGGAAACCGATCGTCGTGCTCGCCTTGACGGATGAACCGCGCAGGAGCTCGGCGCAGCGCTCGAGGTAGAAGGGCATGATGCAGACGCTCGCCACGTCCCGTTCCCGAGCCAATTCACACCCCTCCTCGAGTTCCGGGAGGGTGAGCGTTGGGCGAAGGAGCGAGTGGTCGATCATCTTGGCAAGACCGGCATAGTCCCAATCCATCTTGTTTCTCCCCATCTCGTGCTCCTGGTGTCGTTGGAAGCGATCGTTTCGGCACTGCCGAACACACAGAGCGGGCCGGGCTTGGAACGATTGTAGGCCGAGCCCTGCGCCGCACAGGGCTGCCGTGGCGAGGCGATCGCGCCGATCAGACGGCGATGAGGACTTGCGAATCATGGGGAGAAGGGTTGGAATGATGGTATGAGGCAGGATGGGGAATCTGCAATGGGACGGAACTCGGCCATCGAATCGATTGTCGGTCCGGCTTTCTGGAAGAAGCCAGGTGTCTCGCGCCCGAACCTGCCGGAATCATCGCTGATGATCCGTTGTCGAGGCCGGCAGCCGGGCGGCGAGGTGAGCCACACGATCGCGGCAGGTTTCCCCTCACGTTGTGAGCCTCGGATGGAGGCGAATGCCGATGGTACGTAGAAGAAGGCGCCGGAGCAGAGACCCCGGTGAGGCGAATCTCGACGTCGCGCTGCTCTCACCTCTCGCCACGCGAGTCATCGAGTCTGGGAAGGTCGATCTGACCACCATCGTCGGCAGCGGAGAAGAGGGCCAGATCACCGAGGAGGACATTCTCGCCGCCGCGGGCCCGCTCGACGAGAGTTTCCTCGAGGAGGCGGCTGAGACCGAACGTCCCCGCCGCGACGGCCGCTCCGAGACCAGTGGATCCGTCGAAAGCGTTTTCCAGGTGGAGACCACCTCTCCCCCCGTGATTCTCATGTCACCTTGGCTGGGGAGGCCGCTCTCTATGCCCGAGGCCGATCTCGGCGACCCCTACGGGCCGCCGTCACCGCGCACGAACGCCGGCTCCCCGGAGGAAGACGTCATTCCGGAAGAGGCTGCCGGCCCAGAGAAAGACGCCGGCCCGGAAGAGTCCGTCGTTCCCGAGGACGCCGTCGACACAGAGGACGCTGAAGCAGACGATCGGCAGAACGAGCCCTCCGCCGGATCACAGAATGGAGAGATGCCCGTGAGCACCCAGGAGAAGCTCGAGGAGACCATTGCCTCGATACGCGAAGCCATCCCCGACCTGAACGGCGTGATGGTGGCCTCCAAGGAGGGTTTCCCCATTGCCCACGATTTCGCTGCCGAGGAGAGCGATCGCCTCGCCGCGATGGCAGCCACCGCACTCGGTCTCGGGCGGCGGGTCGCTGAAACGGCCGGGCTCGGCGGATTCGACGAGGCCGTGGTGTGGGGTTCCAAGGGATGCCTGCTCGTCCTCGCCGCCGGCGCAGAGGGTGTGCTCGCTCTCAGTGTGCCGTCGGGTGCGAATCTCGGCCTGGTCCGAATCGAAGCGAGGAACGCAGTCGGCATCGTTGCCGGACTGCTCTGAGCGGACTCATCCAGACCGTTCCCAGATCACCTCAGGCCGGCCCCCGCGCTCGCGGGCGGTGATACGTCCGATTTCCCATGCCCGCCTCCCCCGGCTCTCGAAGACGGCGATTGCGTCGGCTACGACCGCTTCAGGCACGATCGCCACGAAGCCAATACCCATGTTGAAGGTGCGAAGCAGCTCGGCGGTCGGTGCCCCGGTCAGGTCGCCGAGGGCGGCGAACACCGGGGAGGGCGTCCACGACGAGAGGTCGATGACGGCGGCTGTTCCGGCAGGAAGCACGCGAGGGATGTTGCCGGACATGCCACCGCCCGTGATGTGCACCAGTCCGTGGACCTCGATGGCATCGATCAGGTCCAGCACCGCCGGGGTGTAGAGCACCGACGGCTCGAGCAACACGTCGGCCACCGAGCGGCCGGTTCCGGGGTACTCATCATCGGGTGCGAGCTGCTCGAGCACGGTGGCGCGGAGTAGCGAGAAGCCGTTGGAGCGCAGATTGGGGCTGTCGACACCGACGATGCGATCCCCGGGCACGACGAGCGATCCGTCGATCTCGTCACCCTCCTCCACCACTCCCAGCGCAGCGCCGGCCAGGTCGAAGGAGTCTTCATCCATCACCCCGGGATGCTCGGCCGTCTCGCCGCCGAGCAGGGCGACGCCGGCTTCCTCGCAGGCAGCGGCGATCGACGTGACGAGCCGGTCGACCCGGTCGACGTTGATTTTCCCCACCACGAGGTAGTCGGTCATGGCGATGGGCCTCGCTCCGGCGGCGGCGAGATCGTCGATGCACATCGCAACGAGGTCCCAGCCCAGGTCATCGAGCCGATCGGTCCGGCGAGCCAGCTCCTCTTTGGTGCCGACCCCGTCGGTCGACATCATCAGAACGGGCCGCCGGTACCCGGGGGGGATACGGATGCCGGCTGCAAAGCCGCCGAAGCCACCTATAACGTCCCCGTGCCAGGTCTTGGTGACGGCCGGGCCGATGCGGTCGACGGCGGAGTCGGCAGCGTCGAGATCGACGCCGGCGTCCCGATAGGTCGGCATCAGTTGTGCTCCAAGAGGAACTTGTCGCCGGTGCGAGGGACCTCGGTCGGGTAGTCGCCGGAGAGGCAGGCGGTGCAGAAACCGTCTTCGGGCGCACCGGTGGCCTCGATGACTCCCTCCAACGCCAGGTAGGCGAGCGAGTCCGCGCCGATCGAGGCGGCGATCTCGTCAACGGTGAGGTCGGCGGCGAGGAGCGTAGACCGGTCTCCGGTGTCCATGCCGTAGAAGCACGGCCAGCGGTAGGGGGGCGACGAGATCCGCATGTGGACCTCGGCGGCGCCGGCGTCTCGCACCATGTGCACGAGCTGGCGGGTCGTCGAGCCTCGCACGATGGAGTCGTCGACCAGGATCACCCGGCGACCTGTGAGCTCCGCCGGCATCGGGTTGAGCTTCATGCTGATGCCCCGATCGCGCATCACCTGGGCGGGCTCGATGAAGGTTCGGCCTACGTAGCGATTCTTGACGAGTCCGTCGACGTACGGGATGTGGGATGCCGCCGCGTACCCCTGAGCCGCGGGAATCCCAGATTCGGGGACCGGCACGACGATGTCGGCTTTGACAGGGGCTTGCTCGGCGAGGCGCCTCCCCATCCGCTGTCTGGCGACGTGCACGCTCTGGCCGTACAGCAGCGAGTCGGGTCGGGCGAAATAGATGAACTCGAAGAGGCACAGCTTGGGAGGCCGGGCCGGAAGTGGATGAACGCTGCGCATCCCGTCGGCATCGACGACGATCATCTCCCCGGGCTCGACGGCGCGGACGAAGGTGGCGCCGATGATGTCGAGGGCCGCGGTCTCGGATGCGACCACCCAGCCGCCGTTGATGCAGCCGAGACACATGGGACGGAATCCGTACGGGTCGCGCACTCCAACCAGCGTGGCGTGGTCCATCACCGTCAGGGTGAACGCTCCCTCGAACTGCGGAAGGGTCACGGCGAGAGCTTCGGCCAGATCGCGTCCTTCGAGCATGGAACCGGCGATCGCCTCGGTCATCAGCTCCGAGTCGGTGGTCGCCGCCTGTTTGCCGAGCCGGGACGCCAGCTCCGCAGTGTTGGTGAGGTTGCCGTTGTGGGCGAGGGCGATGCCGTTGCGGTCGATCTGCCGGTAGATGGGCTGCGAGTTCTCCCACACGGACGATCCTGTCGTCGAGTACCGGGTGTGACCGATGGCGACGTGTCCGGGCAGGCTCTCGAGGGTCGTTTCATCGAAGACTTGGGCGACGAGACCCAAGTCCTTGTAGACGGTGAGGAGATCTCCGTCGGAGACGGCGATCCCGGCACTCTCCTGGCCGCGGTGTTGCAGGGCGAAGAGACCGAAGTAGGTGAGGCGGGCCGCCGGCTCGCCGGGGGTGAAGACGCCGAAGACTCCGCAGGCTTCCCCCGGTCGATCCGAGGATGGCAGCGGGGAGGTCTCCATGTTCGGCACCACAGGAGTGTAGGGCGCCCCCGCATCGGCGCGATTCACCTTGGAGCGGAGGTTTCGTCAGGGTTGGGGGCCGGGCCGAGCAGGCACGAACCCCCGCCACAGGTGGACCTCACACGATGACGAGGACGACCATCGCGGCAAGCACGACGAGGGCGATGGCGCTGCGGATCACGGGGGCGTTCGGCCGGCCCCGGGCGTACTGTCCCCACAGGGCGGCGATGGCGATCCCGGTCACCATGCCGCCGACGTGGGCGCGCCAGTCGATGGAAGGGATGATGAAAGGGAGGGCCGCGTTGATCAGCAGCAGGATGCCGAGCTGATTGAACATGGCGCGACCGGCCGGGGTCGTCCGGGTTCGGTAGGCGACGAATATCCAGGCGCCGAACAGGCCGAAGATGGCGCCCGACGCCCCGATCCCGGCTTGGAACAGAGGCCCGAACCGGAAGGAGGCGGCCCCGCCGCCGGCCGCCGCGGCGAGGTAGAAGGTGGCGAAAGCGATCGAGCCCACCCGCTGCTCGAGGCGGGGCCCGAACAGGTAGAGGGCGTACATGTTGAACAGGATGTGGGTGATGTTGGCGTGCAGGAACGCCGAGGTGAGGATCCGCCACCACTCGCCGTCGGCGATGGCGACGTTGAAGGCCGAGAAATCCGTGAAGAGGCGAGCGTCGATGTCGGCAGAGGTGAACGTCAGCACGAAGATGGCCACGTTGATCACGATCAGCGAGAACGTGACCGGGCTGGTCTGGAAGCTGGGGCCGGCGACAATGCGACGAGCGTCGATGACCCGGTGACGACCGGCCGGCTTGGCGCATTCAGGGCACCTCTGGCCGACCGGGGCGTCGCGCGAGCACTCGCCGCAGATGGGTCGTCCGCACTCGCTGCACGACAGGCCCGTCACCCGAGTGGGGTGGCGGTAGCAGACGGTAGGGGGCGGGTGCTCTTCCATACGGACGTCAACCTAACCGGGCAGACCTGATAGTTCTCCTCGCGGCATCGCCGAAGCTCAGCCGAGCCGGCTGCGCAGCGCGTCATGCCACGCCGCGGCGGCCTCGGCGACTGTCACCGAGCCATGCCGCCCAAAATCGATGTGGTCGCCTCCCATAGTCCCGATGCGCCTGACGGGGACGTTGTGGACGTCCGGTTGCCGGCCGGCCGGGAGTACCGCCACGAACCGGTGCGGTGATTCGCTCAGCAGGTACTGCCACTCGCCGTTGTCGATCTCGATGCCGATGTCGGAGTTGATGCAGATCTCGGCAAGAGCCACCGCCAGGCCGCCCGACGACACGTCGTGCAGGACGGGGACGGTGAAGGCGAGGCTCGCCGCGGCGTCGACGACGGTCACCGCCGTGCCGGGATCCGGCGCCGCCGGGCGTCCCCTCCGGTGGCCGAGGACAACGCGGTTGTACGCGCCCGCTGCGAAGTCGTCCGGGTCTTCGGGGCCGACGAGCCACACGTCCATACCGGCCTCCGCCCGGTCGAGGCGAGGCGGATCCTCCGGCATCGGGTCACAGAAACCGAGCATCCCCACCACCGGCGACGGGTACACGTCGACGCCGTCGGTCTCGTTGTAGAACGAGACGTTGCCGCCGATGACCGGCACCCCGAGGACCTCGCAAGCCTCCGCCATGCCTTCGACGGTCTCGAGGAACTGCCACATGACGCCGGGCTTTTCCGGGTTGCCGAAGTTGAGATTGTCGACGACGGCGAACGGCCGCGCCCCGGTGACGGCCACGTTGAGAGCGGCCTCGTACACGAGCCGGGCGCTGCCGCGGCGTGGATCCAGGTAGCAGAGCAGAGCGTTGCCGTCGGTGGACACGGCCAGGCCCTTGCGGGTCCCCTTGATACGCATCAGGGTCCCGTCGCTGCCCGGGCCGATCACCGTGTTGAGGAAGAGCTGGTGGTCGTACTGCTCGTAGATCCACGATGCGTCGGCGAGGGCCGGATCGTCCAACAGCAGAAGCAACGTCTCGCCCAGGTCGATCCCGGCGGGGAGCGGCTCGTCCACCTTCCACACATGGTCGAGGTAGTCGGGGCGCTCGGCCGGGCGCCGATAGAGCGGGGCGTCGTCGCTCAGCGATGCCGCCGGGACGTCGGCCACCAGCTCGCCCTGGTGGAACACACGGAGTTGCTTGCTCGGGTTGACGTGGCCGATGGCGCTCGCTGCGATCTCCCATTTCTCGGCGAGGGCGAGCACGTCATCGAGGTCTTCGGGGCGCACGATGGCGAGCATGCGCTCCTGGGACTCGGACATGAGGATCTCGCCGGGTGTCATGTCGTGCTCGCGCAGGTGGACCGCGTCGAGATCCACGTCCATGCCCATGCCGCCACCGGCGGCGGATTCCGAGGTGGCACACGAGATGCCGGCGGCGCCGAGGTCCTGGATCCCGACGACGAGACCCTTCTCGTACAGCTCCAGGCACGCCTCGATCAGCCTCTTCTCCTCGAACGGGTCGCCGACCTGTACCGAGGGCCGCTTAGTGCCGGAGTCCTCGTCGAAGCTCGCCGAGGCGAGGATCGAGGCGCCTCCGATCCCGTCGCGGCCGGTGGCGGATCCCAGGAGCACCGCTACGTTGCCGTCGCCCGACGCGGCGCGCAGCACGAGCTGTTCCCGTTTGAGCAGGCCCAGGGCCATCACGTTGATGAGCGGGTTGGCGCTGTAGCAGTCGGCGAACTCGACCTCGCCTCCGAGGGTGGGCACACCAACGGCGTTGCCGTACCCGGCGATGCCGGAAACCACTCCGGAGAGCAGGTAGCGGTTGCGGGCGACCGAGAGCGGCCCGAACCTCAGCGGGTCCCACACCGCAATGGGGCGGGCACCCATCGTGAAGACGTCGCGCAGGATCCCGCCGACTCCGGTGGCGGCGCCCTGGTAGGGCTCGACGAAGGAGGGATGGTTGTGGCTCTCGATGCGAAGGGCGGCGAGCCATCCATCACCGAGGTCGACGACGCCGGCGTTCTCGCCCGGCCCGACGACGACCCACGGCGCCTCGGTGGGGAAGCGGCTCAACCAGGCACGTGACGACTTGTAGGAGCAGTGCTCGGACCACATGACCGAGTACATGGCGAGCTCTGCCGGCATCGGCGGTCGGCCGAGGATGTCGACGACGGACTCGTACTCGGTGTCGGTCATGCCGAGTTGGCGATGCGCCGGTTCGGTCCCGCTCATGCTCGCGCCGGCTCCCGGGCCATGCTGGCGACGAATGACTCGAGGAGGACTCTTCCGTCGGTGGACCCCAACAGTCCTTCTATCGCTCGCTCCGGGTGCGGCATGAGGGCCGCCACATTGCCCGCCGTGTTGGCGATTCCGGCGATGGAGTTGGTGGAGCCGTTGGGGTTGGTGGACTCGTCGGCGACGCCGGCGGCATCGCAGTAGCGAAGCATCACCCGCCCTTGCGCTTCGAGGCGCTCGAGGTCCTTGGCGGGCGCGATGTAGTTGCCCTCGTAGCTGTTGAGGGGAAGCCGCAGCACCTGGCCGACACGAGCGGTGCGGGTGAGGATGCTGTTGGTGCTCTCGATCCTCAGGGGCACGGGACGGCAGATGAACTTGAGGTCGCGATTGGCGACGAGGGCGCCGGGCAGCAACCCCGCTTCGCAGAGGATCTGGAATCCGTTGCAGATCCCGAGCACGGGAGTGCCCTCGACGGCGTGCCGCTCGACGGCGGTCATCACCGGGGAGAAGCGGGCGATGGCCCCTGTCCGCAGGTAGTCGCCGTGAGCGAAGCCGCCGGGCAGTACCACGCCGTCGAATCCGTCCAGCGCGGTCTCGCGGTGCCACACCAGCTCGGGACTGGTTCCCAGCTCGCCGAGGGCGTAGGCGACGTCGTGCTCGCAGTTCGTTCCGGGGAACACGACGACGGCGACCCTCATTCGACCGTCTCCACGGTCCAGTCCTCGATCACGGGATTGGCGAGGAGGCGGCGGCACATCTCCTCGACCCGCGCGCCGACGGACGACGCGTCTGCTTCGGAGACGTCGAGGTAGATCATGCGTCCGAAGTGCACCTCGCCGACCTCTGCGTAACCGAGATCGTGGAGCGCTCGCAAGGTGGCAACGCCCTCCGGGTCGGAGAGGCCCTCCTTCCGCCGAATGTCGATGCGCAACTTCGTCATTTCCCACCTCTCATCGAATCGCCTTCGAAATCCTGCCCGGTGAGCCGCCTGAACGCCTCGATGTAGCGGCGCCGGGTGCTCTCGATGACCTCGGCAGGGAGGCGTGGGGCCGGAGGGGTCTTGTCCCAATCCTGAGCGTCGAGCCAATCACGTACGGGCTGCTTGTCGAAGGACGGCATGGTGGCGCCGGGCGCCCACTGGTCGGCCGGCCAGTACCGCGAGCTGTCGGGGGTGAGCACCTCGTCGATGAGGAGCAGCTCGTCGCCGACGCGCCCGAACTCGAACTTGGTGTCGGCGAGGATGATCCCACGCTCGGCGGCGTACTCGGCGCCCTGCACGTAGATGTCGATGCTGCGTCTCCGCAGCTCCTCGTAGACGTCGTCGCCGATGTAGCGACGAGCATCGGCCTCGGTCATGTTCTCGTCGTGGCCGCTGGTGGCCTTGGTCGCAGGAGTGAAGACCGGTTCGGGGAGCCGGTCGGCCATGTGCAGGCCGCTCGGGAGGTGCTCGGTGGTGGGGCCGCCGCCGGCGGCGTACTCCTTCCACGACGAGCCGTAGAGGTAGCCGCGGACCACGCATTCCAGCGGGATCACCTCGGCACGACGCACGATCATCGAGCGGCCGGAGAGGTATGCGAGCTGATCGGGTGTGAGGCCTGGGATCTCCGTGGCGTCGGTGGAGAGAAGGTGGTGTGGGGTGTCGAGGATGTCGAACCAGTGGCGGGAGAGACGAGTCAGCACCCGACCCTTGTCGGGTATCGGGTCATCCAAGACGACATCGAAGGCCGAGATGCGATCCGAGGCGACGATGAGCAGACGATCGTCGTCCAGTTCGTAGATCTCCCGGACCTTCCCCGAGCCCAGATGCTTGAGCGCCAGCACGGTGTGGATGGTAGTCGTGGCGATGTCCATCCCAATTCGGGGCCCCGATAGCAGCGGGGTGCCGCATACACTCTCGTTCCGGTCCGCTCGCCGGCGTGATCCGCCCATACGTGTGTGGGGCGAACGCAGCGGACGACGGTGTCCACGACAGCGGTAGAGGCAGGCGCAGAGCAGGGGCTTCCCGGTCATGCAGCGACTGTCCGTTACAGAAAATGCTACGGAGCGTGGGGCTCAAGGGGTGCCAGAAACCGGACGATGCATCCCTGTGAGGGGTTGATGGAGAGGAGTCGACCTATGAGGCCCAGCCGCCGTGGCATTCGACTGGCTCTCGTGATCGCTCTCGTCACGGCCGGAATTGCGGGCACCACCAATCCCACGGCCATCGCCGCCGGCACCTTCTCCGACGATGACGGCAACATCCACGAGCAGTACATCGAGACGCTCGCATCAGCGGGAGTGACCCGCGGCTGCAACCCGCCGATCAACGACCATTACTGCCCCGCAGACACCGTCACCCGGGCAGAGATGGCCGCGTTCCTGCAACGTGCCCTCGAGCTGCCGGCGACGGCGTACGACGCGTTCTCCGACGACGACGGGTCGATCTTCGAAGGCGCCATCAACGCTCTCGCCGAAGCGGGGATCGCGCGGGGCTGCAACGAAGCCGGCACCCGGTTCTGCCCCGACGACACGCTGACGAGAGGCGAGATGGCCGCCTTCCTCGTGCGGGGGTTCGGCCTGGACGATCCCGGACAAGAGAACTGGTTCACGGACGACGACGATTCGATCTTCGAAGGAGACATCGCCCGCCTTCGCCAGGCAGGTGTCACCAAGGGATGCAACCCGCCGGCCAACACCCGGTTCTGTCCGAACGACCCGATCCGGCGGGATGAGATGGCCTCGTTGCTGGTCCGGGCGATGAGCCTCGGGACCGGGCCGGAAGAGCCACCGCCCGACCCTCCGCCCGACCCTCCGCCGAGCCCCATCGTGGCCGAGGTGTACGACGCGGCGGCGATCGCCGATGTGCCCAACGGGCTCTCCGGGATGTTCGTGTCCCGCCAGAACCCGGGAGTGCATTGGTTCGTGATCGATCACGATTCCCTGCACTACGCCGACTATGCCGTGTTCGCCATCGACGCGGTGAACCAGAAGCTGATCTGGCGAGGCAAGTTCGACAAATCGGGAGAGAACGGCGCCATCTCGTCGTGGAACGACATTGAGGACCTCACTGGCGTCTACCGAAACGGCACGTGGTACTTGGCGATCTGGGACAACGGTCGTGACGCCGTGTACGAGTTCGCCGAGCCGTCACTCGAGCTCGGGCAGAGCCTCGAGTCGGTGACCGGGATCATTCCCGACA
>Ga0315543_1001373_pt1 | contig 26584 bp, 23 predicted proteins | sample SalMarSW160210MG_2_FD_203098 | JGI IMG/M metagenome (GOLD analysis project Ga0315543, IMG submission 203098) | Salt marsh sediment microbial communities from the Plum Island Ecosystem LTER, Massachusetts, United States - Salt Marsh Sediment SW1601-210 ... | reverse complement strand
CGTCGGCCTGGCTCTGTTCCAGGTGTAGCGTGCCTTGTAGTGCGTAGGCATCGCTCAGGTTAAGCATTGCGTAGTCGCCAGCCTCCGCATACAAGGGGATAGCGGAGTTCAGGTGCCGGGCGCTCTTGGCCCAGCGCCCTTGCAGCAGGTAGAGCCGGCCCAGGTTCATATGGGCCAGTGCTAGCTGCTGGGGCTGTGCAATGCGTTGAGCGACGGCAAAACTGCGGCGGAGGTTCTCCTCCGCTTTGGCCCACTCGCCGCGCTCGGTGTACAGCACCCCCAGGTTCGTGCAGGCCAGGGCCAGCCCTTCGACCTCGCCGATGCGTTCATGCAGTTCGACCGCACGCTCGCAGTCGGCCAACGCGCCGTCCCAGTCACCGATGATCCGCTTGAGGATCCCCAGGTTGTTCAGGGAACGCGCGTAGCCGACGAGGTCCCCCAGCCGTTCGCGGAGTTCCAGGGCACGTTCGACGCACTTGGCTGCCCGGTCCCACTCGCCGCGGTTGTAGTGCACAGCGCCCAACCGGTTGAGGATGGACGACAGCACATCGTAGTGCTCAGTGGTGCTGACCAGGGCCAGCCCCTGCTTCAGCCACTCTTGCGCCACGGACAGGTCACCCCGGCGCAGGCTGAGCCAACCCAACTCTGAGTAAATTTGGGCCTGCAGCTCAGGGCGCGCTGCGCTGGCGTGGCTGAGTTGCTTCAGGCCTTCACGCGGCCAACGTTCAGCCTCCTCCAGATCGCCGCGCTTGTCCCACACCTGTCCCAACCTGAGCATAACCTGGGCGCGGGCTTCCGGGGCGGCTTCCTCCCACTCTTCCAGCGCGGCCTGGTAGCATGCGGTGGCTTCCTCATACTCGCCGACGTGCTGTTCAACCTCGCCCAGGCCGACGGCCGCTTGCCAACGTTCGGCCTGGTAGTTGCCCAGGTGTTGCGAGAGTTGCAACGCCTGGCTGTAGTATTCAATGGCCTCACGGTTGGCAAAGCGCTCGCGGGCGCGGTCGCCTGCCAGCAGCGCATAGCGCATGGCCTTGTCACGCACGTGGGCGCGGTGGTAGTGCAAGGCCAGCACTTCAGCCTGGTTACTCAGGTCGTCAGCGTGGAGGGTTTCGATACACTCGGCCACTGTGCGGTGCAGCCCGGGACGCTGGCTGCGCAGCAGGCTGCTGTAGATTGTCTCCTGGGTGAGGATGTGGCGGAAGGCGAAGGCTACACCAATCTGTTCGCCAGTCTGGGGTCGTTGCTCCAACAATCCCAGGTCCGTGAGCCGTTCCAGCGGCGGCAGCACGCTGGCGGTGCCGTGGAGCCGGCGCTCGACCTCTCCCAGCAAGGGGGCGGCGAACTGCAAGCCGATGACGGCGGCATTGCGGAGTACGTGTTGCAGTTCCTCTGGCAGACGGTCCACACGCGCCATCATCAGCCCGCGCAAAGAGGTGGGGATCTCCAGCGCCTGCAGCGCCATGGCCGAGGTCACTTGCCATTGGCCATCCCCCAGTGTCAGCACTTCCTTCTCGATCAACATGCGCACAAACTCTTCAACGTACAAGGGGTTGCCCTCGGCACGGGTCAGGATGGTATTGACGAGTGGCTCCGGCGTATCTTTCAGGTTGACCAGGTGGGCCAGTAGCGCCCGGCTGTGATCTGTCGAGAGGGGCTGCAATTCCAGGGAAAGGGATAGGGGCGCGGCCAGAGGTTCCTCCGTCGGGGGGACTGTAAGGTCCAGGGGCGCTTCCGGTTGGGGCCGTGTGATGACGCACAAGAGCACAGGGGCTTCGTGGATGAGGTTGACTAGCGACTGTAATAAGTCCTGCGAGAGATCATCGGCCCAGTGGAAGTCATCCAGAATCAGCATGACTGGCCGCCGGCGGGCCTCGCCTAACAGCCACTCGCGTAGCGCCACAGCCGTCAACTGTTTGATGCGCTCCGGTTGCAGGTAGCGCAAGGCGGCCTGTTCCTCCGGCGCAAGCATCAGCCCCAACATCTGCCGCAGGAAGGGGCGCAGCGTGGGTGACACCTGGTCGTCCCACGCGGTGTCAGGCGGGTAGGTGCGCTGGACATCTTGCAGCAATGAGCGAAAGATGCCGTAGCCCACACCCTGGGCGTAGGGCAGCCCACGCCCTTGCCAGATTGCCACCTGGTCGGGTGTGACGGTTGAGAGCCATTCGGCGACCAGCCGCGATTTGCCCATGCCAGCCTCGCCCTGGATCATCACCAGTCTGCCGTGCCGATCATCGAAGAAGGCAGACAACAAGGTGCGCAACTGTTCCAGTTCGGCGTCGCGCCCCAGGAGGATGGTTGTGATGCCTGCCACGCCCCGCGTCGGCAGCGGTTTGGAGCGGTCCCCTATCGTTTCGTAGACGGCTATAGGCTGCGCGACCCCTTTGACCCGGGTCGTGCCTATCGCCTGAAAGTTGAAGAGAGCGTGCGTCTGGTGGTAGACGCGGGAACTGACCAGGATGTGGTCAGGCCGGGCCAGCGACTCCAGGCGCGCTGCCAGGTTGACTGTCTCTCCAATGACAGTGTAGGCCGCCTGCTCCTGGGTGCCGATGATGCCTGCAACCGCTGGCCCACTGTGGATTCCGATGCGGACTTGCAGAGGGGCGCCCAGTTGGGCGCGGGCGATGGGTTCGAACTCAGTCGCGGCCCTTTGCATATCCAGTGCAGCACGGATGGCCAGTTCCGGGTCATTTTCGTGGGCGACAGGTGCGCCGAAGACCGCCATCAGGCCATCACCTGTAAACTTGTCCACGACGCCATCATAGCGGTGAACGCACTCGACCAGGCGGCTCAGCAGGTCGTTGATCAGGTCGAAGACCGACTCTGCGTCCAGCGAGGCTGCCAGGTGGGTGAAGTTCACCGCATCGGCGAAGAGGACCGCTACCTCACGACGCTCGCCGCGCAGCCGCTCTTGATCGTGCAAGATGCCCTCAGCAACGACAGAGGGGACGTAGCGACGCAGGCGGCGGACGGCTTCCTGGGCTACGGTCAGTTCGTGCCGAACGTCCGTCTCGCTCGTTGCAGGGGGCATGGTGCCACTGCTGGTGAGAGCCGCGCCGCAGATAGTGCAGTGGGATGCAGCATCAGGATTGAGCGACCCGCATTGAGGACAGCGCATTATAGTCCCGTTTTCCAAACTCGAAGAGTGCTGATATTTTAGCACACCCTACGCACAGCGCCAATTTGAGGGCAGGGGGGCACAGGGCTTGGGAGCCCAGTCTGCTTGGCCCCAAAATATTCGACCTGTGCAATTAAAACTTGGCCTTACGAATTGTGAGTCACTATGGTACCATGTCCGGCAAAACGTGCCGGAGGAAAGGGGATGGCTAACAACTACAAGGTCAAGGTGCAAGTTGAGATGGCAGCGTGCGGGGATGATGTGGACGATGCCCCCACTAAGTCAGGAGTCGGTGCGTTTGAGTACGTCATCTCAGCGGAGCAAGCACATAGCATTGACGCCTGTGAACAGAGATTGCTCCAGACGAACTACGCTGCCTTGCGGGATGCTTTCGTCCACCATCTCGAAGCCGTTTCCCAGCAGTATGTGCTGGAGGTTGCGGGATCCTTGGCCGAGTGTGAAGTGAAATCGTATCGAGTTGACGGCGAGATCGGTCGGATCACGTTAATGGCCAGGGAGTTGCGAATGTACTGCGCTTGGTGTTGGCATTTCTCTTGCGCAATCACCTGTTAACGTACAACCTGCATTTCTTCGTCGATGGACAGCGCACGCTCTATACAACCATTCTGTGTGCTTTTGCGTGGCTAAGTTCCTTCCAGATCGTTCTGGACTGGTACCACCTTGAGAAACGCTGCAAAGAGCAGTTGAGCATGGCACTGAAAGGCCGTGTGATTCGCAACGCCCTGCTGGACGAGTTGTTTCCCTTTCTCTGGCACGGATGTGTTGACAGGGCCATTGCTCTGTTGCAGTCTGTGGACTCGACCAAGATCAAGCATCAGAAAGCTCTCGCTGACCTAATCGGCTACCTGGAGCGCAACCGCCCCTATATCCCGTGTTACTCTGTCAGAAAGCGCTTGGGGTTGTGGAATTCGAGTAACCGGGGCGAAAAGGCGAATGACTTGGTAGTGTCTGATCGACAGAAGCACAATGGGATGAGCTGGTCGAAACCTGGCTCGGTTGCTCTTGCTGCCGTCACCGCCCTGGTCAGGAATCAAGAGTACAAGCGGTGGTTCCAGACTGGTACCTTGTCGTTCAGCTTCAGCCCCTCATGCTAATTGCACAGGTTGAAAAGTTTGTCAGTCAGCCAGGATTGATCCGTTAATGTCCTGAAATCCGCGTTCTACTACAACATCCACAAACTGAGCGCCATCACCGCCATGCCGACGACGACGCCGACGATGGACAGGTGCTCTTCGCCAAAGGAGCGCGAGACCGGCACCAGTTCGTCCAGCGAGATGATGACCATGATGCCCGCCACGGCCGCCAGGACCACGCCCAGCACTGTCTCGTTGAGGAACGGCATCAGAACCAGCGCCGCCAAACCTGCCCCAACCGGCTCGGCCACACCGGAAAGGAACGACCACAGGAAAGCCTTGCTCCGGCTGCCGGTGGCCGCGTAGATCGGCGCCGAGACGGCCAGCCCCTCCGGAATATTGTGCACGGCCACGGCAAAAGCGATGGCGATACCCAACTCACGGCTCTCCAGCGCACCGGCGAAGGAGGCCATGCCCTCGGGAAAATTGTGAATGCCAATCCCCAGGGCGACGAACAGCCCTGTGCGCATCAATCTCTCTTTGCGGGCCCCGTCCTGCGTCTTGTGATGCTCCGCCATGTACTCGTGCGGGATCAGCGCGTCAATCACAAAGATCATCAGCATGCCACCAAAGAAAGCCAGGTGGGCCGGCCCGATGCCGATGGCCTCGATTCCCCCTTGCAGCAACTCGACGAACGAGACCAGGATCATGGCCCCGGCTGAAAAGCCCAGCGTCAGCGTCATGAAGCGCGGGCCGGGCTGGCGGACAAAAAGCCCTAGCAGGCTGCCGATTGTCGTGGACAGTCTAGCCAGGGCCGAAAGCAATAGCGCGAAACCGATGTCAGATGTCATTGAAATCCTCCCTTACCGATTTTGCCTACGCCATTTTCAGATCTAATTTTTTTGAGCTACCATGCTGTGATATTTCATTATTATGGTCATAACCTCTGGTTTCTCTTTGTGAGCAACAATTCTAAAGCCATTTCTTGTTAAGCAATTGACAATATCATCTGCCGCATAAACGCTCATATAATTTCGCGCCAAGTTCTGAAAGACTCTGACTGCCAATCTTGAAAATGCAAGGTCGTTGAGAATATAAAAACCCTTTGGCTTCAAGACTCGACCTATTTCTGCTATTGCTCTATCCCAACAGCGTATGTGGTGCAAAACGTCAAAGGATAGAACCATATCAAATTCGCCGTTTTCAAATAAAAGTTCTGTGGCGTCTGCTTCAAAGAATCTCAGATGTTCGTTCTCCGCGTGATCACTTTTTGCTCTTTTGATCTGCTCAGGATCTAGATCAATTCCTGTTACATCCCATTTGTACTTCTTTGCCAAATATGATGTGAACATTCCGACGCCACACCCCACTTCCAACACCCTTTTCACATTACTCGAATCAATTTCACCGAATAATCGTTCCGCGATCTTTATGTTCTTCTCGGCCTGTCTCTTGCTATTTACAAACTTTTTTTCTAACTTACTCATCCTCATTTTGGCAGACTCCTTTCTTCACCTTATGACACTCGGGCGGGGCCAAGTCACGACCCCGCCCGAAAAGTGTTTTCTCGGTACCCTCAGAACCCCAGCAGCCGCCCGACCTGGTAGATGAGTGCCGCCGCCACCCAGCCCAGTGCCGTCAGATAGACCGCGTTGAACAGCGTCCACTTATCGCCGTACTCGTGGCGCTGGGCAGCCACGGCCACCATGCAAGGGATGTAGAGCAGGACGAAGACGTTGAAGGCCACTGCCTGCAGGGGCGTAAAGCTCTCCTGCAGGGCCTGGACCAGCGCCGTGTCCTCCTCTTCCTCTTCCTCCTCTTCACCCATCAGGTCCACGCCGGGGATGAGGCTGATGGTCGCCTTGACCGTGTCCACGGTGGCGTCCCAGAAGCCGATCACGATCTCGCCCAGGTCCTGGAAAAAGGTCGTCGGCTCCGCCTCCGCCTCTTCCTCGGCCCCTCCGACGTAGATCTGGCTCATGGTGCCGACCACCACCTCCTTGGCCACGAAACCGGTCACCAGCGATCCTGCTGCCTGCCAGTTGCCGAAACCGGCCGGGGCCAGGATGGGAGCGATGGCCGCGCTACCCTTCCCGAACAGGCTGTCCCTCGGGTTCTCCACCCCCCAGGGGATGTTCATCAGGAACCAGAGGATGACGGAAACGGCCATGATGATGGTCGCTGCCTTGCGCACGAAGACCGAAGATCGCTCCCACATGTGAATCAGGATGCCCTTCAGCGTGGGCAACCGGTAGGGCGGGAGTTCCATCACGAAGGGCGACGGCGGCTTGCCCTTGAACAGCGTGCGCTTGAGAACCATACCGCTCACGATGGCCAGGACGATGCCCAGCAGGTACAGGCCAAAGATGAACTGCCCCCCGTTGTCGGGAAAGAAGGCGGCGGCAAAGATGGCGTAGACCGGCAGCCGTGCCCCGCAACTCATCATCGGCACCAGGAAGCCGGTCAGTTTCCGGTCGTCCTCGCTCTCCAACGTCCGCGTGGCGTAGACGGCCGGCACGGTGCAGCCAAAACCGATCAGCATGGGCATGAAGGACTTGCCGTGCAGGCCCAGCGCGTGCATCAACCGGTCCATCACGAAGGCGGCGCGGGCCATGTAGCCCGAGTCCTCCAGCAAAGCCAGGAAAAAGTACAGGAACAGCAGCACTGGCACAAAGACCAGCACCCCACCCACGCCGGCGATGACGCCGTCCACCGTCAGCGACTCGAACCAGGTGCCACCCAGCTCGATGAGGTTCAGGATAGCCACTACCCAGCGGGTGATGGGGCCGCCGATGACCCCGTCCACCCAGTCCAGGTACGCGCCGGAGACCTCGGCCGTCATCTTGAAGACAAACCACATGGCGACTAAAAAGATGGGGATGCCCAGCACCCGGTTGGTGACGATCTTGTCAATCTTGTCCGAGGTGGTCAGCCGCTCCTCGGCCGGGCGGCGCACCACCTCTTTGATCAGGCCGCTGATGAAGCCGTACCTGCGGTCGGCGATGATGGTCTCAGCGTCGTCGCCGTAGACGTTGCGCAGGTGGGCCACGCTTTTGCGAGCCTGGACCAGGACTGTCCCCCCTCCTGTTACTGAGGCCTCCAATTGAGAGACGATCTCGCTATCCTCCTCCAGCAGTTTCAAGGCCAGCCAGCGAGAAGGGTAGCGAGCGGTGAGCGCCGGTACCTTCTCAATGGCCTCCTGCAGACGGGCGATTTCCTCCTCGACTTCGCGTCCATAATCAACGAGAAAGACCCCCCTGCTATAAGCCAGTTCGTGCATTGCCATAATACACCCTCCTTTGTTCATTGTTCATTGATTCATTGCGCCCCTGCTACCCGGATGGCCGCGCCCAGCAACTCGCTGATCCCCTTGCCCTTGTTGGCAATCGTGGGTACCACCGGTGTGCCGTTCAGCCCCCGCGATAGCATCTCTGTGTCAATGCGCAATCCCCGCGAATCGGCGATGTCGCTCATGTTGAGCGCGATGGCCAGCGGAGCGCCCAGCTCCAGAATCTGGATCGCCAGGTAGAGGTTGCGCTCCAGGTTGGCGGCGTCTACCACGCCGATCACCACGTCGGGCTTCTCCTCGATGATGTAGTCGCGGGCGATGACCTCCTCCAGCGAGTAGGCTGTCAGACTATAGGTGCCGGGCAGGTCCACGACCTGGATTTCGTAACCGTCGCGCTTGCAGAGGCCCTCTTTCTTCTCGACAGTCTTGCCGGGCCAGTTGCCCACGTGCTGGCGGGCTCCGGTGAGGGCGTTGAACACGGTGCTTTTACCGGAATTGGGATTTCCGGCCAGGGCGATAGTAAATTGCTTTGCCATTTGATCCTCCTAATTACGTTTTACGTTTTGCGCATTATGTATTGCGTGTTGCGTTTCACGCTCACGAAGCCAGCGGTTCGACCTCGATCTTGTGCGCCATGCCACGGCCCAGCGCCAGCCGGGCGTCGTCCTTGAAGGCCACGATGAGCGGCCCCCAGGAGTCCATCTGCACCACACGCAGGGTCGTGCCCGGCGTCAGGCCCATGTCCGCTAGCCGCTGACGGATGCGCTGTCCACCGCGGATGGCGACCAGTGTAACATCCTCGCCAGGTGTAGCCATGGTAAGAGGCATCATATACACTCCTCTCCACTTAGACCTCGACCTGCACGTTACGAGCCTCGCTTTTGCGCAGCGAGAGGTTATACCCCTTGATCAGGAACTCGACGGGATCGCCCAGGGGGGCCACGCGCACGACCTCGATCTCGGCCCCGCTCACCACGCCCATGTCGAGGATGCGGCGGCGCACCGGCCCCTCGCCTCCTACTTTGACGATGGTTGCCCGTTCACCGGGCTCGAGTTGATTCAGCGTTTTGACAGCCATAAGTTTGTCTCCTTTCTACTGGTCTTGTTGGACGTAACTGTGCCCCTGGCAGGGCACCTGCAGTTCAGTGCGTATCTCTCACTTTCCGTCCCATCACTTCGACGGTGACGTTGCGCGCCTCGCTCTTGCGCAGGCTGAGACTGTACCCCTTGACCTCAAACTCGACCGGGTCGCCCAGGGGCGCCACGCGCACCACTTTGACTTCGGTGCCGGACACCAGCCCCATGTCCATCATCCGGCGGCGAATCGGCCCCTGGCCCCCCACGTGCACGATAATGCCGCGCTGCCCGACTTTCAACTCGTGCAAGGATACCCGCGTGGGCATGTCCTGCATGCCGGCAGCCTTCCGTTTCTCCTCATCAAGATCGGAGCGTGCTGGCGCAATCGCCGTCGCTTCGGATGGCATTTTCTCCATCTCCACCTGCACCGCCTCTGCCAGCGCTCGCACCAGCGAAACGTGTGTTCTCCCCACCTGCACCAACAGGCTGTCCTCCGCTGTCACCACCACCGTCAGCGATGCCCCCGGGCGTATTCCCTGTTTGTCCAAGAAAGTGCGCGCGGCCTCACTCACGTCGCAGCGGGCCACGTGGCCGCACTGCCCGGCCGGGAGCGCCGCCAGAGAGAGCAAGGAGCGCGCTGGGAGGCTTCCATCGTCTCGGGGGATGGGCTTTCCCTCTGGATTGACCGAGGGATACCCCAGGAAGGCATCGAGCCGGTCGGCCAAAAGTTTGGGTGTGGAATGCTCCAATTGGCAGGCGGCATCGTGGGCCTGGGCATATCCAAAACCCAGTTTCTCCACCAGGAATACCTCCCACAGCCGGTGGCGGCGTAGGATGTAGCAAGCCCGCCGTTCCCCCTCTGGCGTGAGCAAGGCTCCCTTGTACGGCCGGTAGATCACCAACTCTTGATCTTGCAGCTTGCGGCACATCTCGTTGACCGAAACCGGGGAAATGGAGAGCGCCTGGGCCAGTTGGGAAAGAGGCACTGGCCGCTTATCCTCCCGCAGCCGGGCGATGGTGACCAGATACATCTGTACATTTTCGCTGAGCGGAGCAGGGGCTGTTTCAGCCATTGTTCATACACGCCAGAAGATATGTTCAATAAATTTTTGGGTTGACCTTATTATAAAGCATAATCTTCCATCTGTCAAGGGCCACCGCTCTTGTATCTGGTGTGATTCGACCAGGCTCAGGCGTTCTGGTCCCCCCTCTTGCCGAGGCAAGCGGCGGTGATGTATCCCACTTTCCCTGCCCAGTGTTTTGTTGCCTCTGCTCTCTTGCCTTATCGGGATGTAGGTTGCGTTTACCCGCGCGGTGTGATAAACTCCACGTACAAAGCAATCTGTGGGTTGCCAATCTTCGTAATCAAGATGAGGGTGAGCCGATGAACGTCATCACAGTCTTGGTGGCAGAGGATCACACGGTCGTGCGAGAGGCGACGGCCGAGGTAGTGGACCACCAGCCGGATATGTGCGTCGTGGGGCAAGCAGAGACCGGCGAGGAGGCGGTAGCACTGGCCTGGGCGCTGCAGCCCGACGTGATCGTGATGGACATCGCCATGCCCCGGCTCAATGGGTTGGAGGCAACCCGCCGGATCACTGCCGAGTGCCCCCGCTGCCGGGTGCTGGTGCTCACCGCTCGCGAGGAGGAGCGATACGTCGTCCAGTTACTGCAGGCGGGGGCGGTGGGGTATCTGCCCAAGACGGTGGGCCTGGACGAACTGCTTGAGGCCATCCGCGCCGTAGCGCGGGGCGAATCGGTCCTTCCACCGGCGGTCGCTGCCGTGGTGGTGCGCCACCTGGCGGGAGAGGAGCCGCCCGAGGAGGTGGTACGGCTGCTGACGGACCGGGAGTTGGAGGTGCTGGAATTGGCGGCGCGGGGACTCACCAACTACGACATTGCCCAGCGGCTGTACATCAGCGTGCGCACGGTGGAGGCGCACCTGACTCACACCTACAACAAGTTGGGGGTCTCCTCCCGCACCGAGGCGGTGGTTCACGCTATGCGGCAGGGGTGGCTCCTGCCAGAAGACGGGCAATAGACGTCGCTCGTTCCCCCAGTGGCAGCCGCACAACGAAGGTCGCCCCGCCCCCGGCGGGGCTTTTGACGGTAATCTCCCCCCCGTGCTCACGCACGATGCGGCGGGCGATGGCTAACCCCAAACCGGCTCCCTCCCGCTTGCCATAGGAGACGAAGGGCTCGAAGATGCGCTCCCCTAGTTCCGGCGGCACACCTGGCCCCGTGTCCGCGAAACGCAACTCGACCCAGCCGTCGTCCTGGCGCGTAGAGATGGTCAACTGTCCCCCCTCGGGCATGGCATCTCGGGCATTGGCAGCGATGTTATACACTACCTGGGCCATCCGATCAGAGTCCATCTGCACCTCTCCGGTGTAATCCCACTCCATCATCACCTTGATCCCCCGATCGCTGAAGTCCACCTTCAGGACTTCGATGACCTGTTCCAGGAAGTCGGGCAGGGCGCAGGGGGCCAGGCGCAGGGCCATCTGGCCGCCACGGGTGTAGTCCAGAATCTCCTGAGAGGTATTGATCAGGCGGCGTGCCATCGCGACGATAGCACGGCTCAATTTCTGACGTGTACCCTCGGAGAGTTCCGGGCGGGCCAGGAACTCGGCGCTGCGGATGATGCCGCCCAGCGGGCCGCGCAGGTCGTGGGCGATGGTGCTGGCGATGCGTCCCACGGCCGCCAGCCGCTCCGCCTCCAGCGCCTGCTGTCGCAGGCGGGCATTCTCCACCGCCACGCCGATCTGGTGACCGATGGCTGTCAGCAGATCCAGTTCCTCGGGGCTGAACTCTCGACGTGAGTAGGTGGCCACTCCCAGGGTGCCCACAATCTTCTCCTTGGTCCTCAGAGGGACAATGGCGAAAGCTTGGAATTCCTCAGTGGTGATAGCCAGGGCAGTCAACCGGAGGTCATGGGCCAGGTCCCTCACCACCAGAGGTTCTCCGGACTGAGCCACCCAGCCCACAGGATCTTTCCCCAGGTGGATGCGCTCCTCCCTTCGAATGTACTCCGGGCTCAACCCTCGGTAGGAGACGATTGCCAGTTCCTCTGTTGCCTGATCCAGGAGCCGGATACACCCAGCCTCGATTTCCATTACCTCGGTCACCTTGGCGACGGTCTGATCCATGACCTCCTGCAGAGGCAGGGGCTGGTTGATGACAGCGGCCACGGCGTTGAGGGCGGCCAGCCGTCGAGCCTTGCGCTCGATCTCCTCGAACAACTGGGCGTTGCGGATGGCGACGGCTGCCTGGCCGGCTAGGCCATCCAGCAGCCGCAAGTCCTCCTCGTCGAAGGCACCCGTCCGGTCGTGGATCAACACCAGCGTACCGATGAGTTCGTCACCCGCCAGGAGTGGCAGGCCAACGTAGGCCTTGAAGGGAAGTTCCCCCGGCAGAAGGCTGGGCCGGATGTCCTGGCGGGCGTCCACGTCCGGCACCAGCAGCGGGTGCCTGTTCCGCACGACCCAGCCAGTGTACCCCTCGCCAGGGGGGTAGACCTCCCCGATGGGAAAGGCACGTTCCGGCTCGCAGCGGAGAGCCTGCAGGGTCAGCCTCTGCCGTTCCTCGTCCCACAGGCTGATCTCGGCCAGCACGCAGGGGGCCAGTTCCGCCGTGGCACCCACTATACCGTCCAGCGTCTCCTGCAGGTCAAGGCTGGCGCTGACGCGGCGGGCGACACGGTTGACGGCGGCCATTTCCTCGGCCCGGCGGCGCTCCTGGGCGTAGAGGTGGGCGTTCTCCAGGGCCAGCGCGGCCTGGGAGGCCAGGGTGGAGAGGAGTTGTGCGTCGGCGGGAGTATAGGCGTCCGGCTCGCGGCTTTCGACGTTGATGACCCCCAGCACCCGGCCCTCGATCTGGACCGGGACGGCCAGTTCCGACGCGGCAGCGAAGCCGGTATCCACGTAGCGAAGGTCATCCCGCACGTCGGGCACGTAGACGGGCTGGTCAGTGCGGGCCGCGATGACGGTGATGCCCCACTCTCCGTCCAGCGGAAGTCGCAGGTCCCCGGCCTGCTCCAACTCCCCCCGGCGAGCCGCCACGTACAGTTCCCGGCGTGCCTCGTCCACCAGCAGGAAATCGCTGTCCTGGAAGTCCAGCACCTCCTCGGCGATCTCCAGGACGGCCTCGATGATCTTCCGCTCATCCCGCAGCAGGATCAACTCCCGCCCCAGCCGGTACAGGGCGTTCAGTTTGGTCTCCGGTGACTTTCCGGCGCGTTCCACCTCGCTCATTGTTCCATTCTCCGCACACGGTCATCCTGAGTATAGCATACTCTCCCTTATCCCTCAACCGCGTCCGTGCCCATTGAGAGCAGATTCTTCATGCCCTCCACCCTCAGGCCCCCTGCCCCCCCACGCTGGTGCAAAGGTGCAGCCTGGAGCACCTCAAGCGTGCCAGCCGCGCAGTCCCCATACCAGCCAGACCAGAGCCAATCCACTAATGGCTGCTGAGACACAACCAGTCGCCAATATCCCGCTGGCCTGCCATATCAGCCCACCGATGAGCGCGCCGATCACCCGTCCGATGCTGATCGCTGCCAGACTGGACGACATCATTGTCGCTCGCGCAGCGGGTAACACTTCGGTGAAGAGAGAGAAAGCGGTGACGATGGTGAACTCAAAGGTGAGAAAGGTGACAAACAGTCCTATCAGCGCCAGCGACAGCGTGCGCCCTGCCAGTGGCAACAAGATGTAACTCAGCACCGACAGTACCAGGCCGGCGACAAGCGATCTCTTCAGCCCCAACCGGTCGGCGATAGAGGCAGTGAGTCCCTCGCCCAGTAACTCGGCCACACCGATGACAGTGGTCGCTGCTCCCAGCATCGGGATGCTCAGACCGAAAGTTGACTCCAGCCAGATACCATAGACCACGAACAGATTATCGTTGGCCGCACTGACCAGGAAGCCAAAGCCAAGCGCGCCCAGAGCTGCCTGTTCCCTGCTCAGCCGCCGCCAGGCCTCCCGGAAACGGGCCGGGCCCTCGGTGCCGCGCCGCTGATGATCGTCGTCGGGTATGAGTGCCCCCAGCGCGACCACGCTGAGCAGGCCAAGTCCGCCCAGTACAAAAAAGGGCGACTGCCATCCAATTCGGTCCATCAGCAGGCCGACTAAAGGGATACCCACCAACGCACTCCCGGCCCAGGAGAATTCTATCATCCCGATAGCCAGCCCCCGGCGTCGGTAAGGCACTCGTTCGCCCACATAGGCCTGCAAGGCTGGATCGAAGACGCTTTTGCCCAGCCCGGCCAGGAACAGCGCGAGCAACACCACACCGTAGACCGGCAGCAGGCCGCCAGCCAGCATGCCGCCTGTGAGCATGCTCAGCCCGGCGAGCATCATCAGCCGATAGCCCCAACGGTCCCCCAGCGGGCCAAACACTGGGCTGAGCATCCCGGTCGCCTGGTTGACGGCGATAAGCGAGGTGATGGCCGTCAGTGGTACGCCCAACCCCTGGCTGAGGGCCGAAGCGAAAGGATAGGCAAAGCGTCGAGAGGTGTTGAGAATGAGCCGCGCTAGAGTCGCTGTGCCGAGCTGCAGGGTCAGCCTGTGCGCGGAGGGATGAACGGTGGATGTACTTCCTCTTCGGGGATTGGAGTGCTCGGTCAATAGGGTTTCCTTGCTCGCTATGGTTGATACAGTGCTATCGCCCACGCTGGATGGAATGGACAAGAGAGCGGCGGTATCACCCTCGTGCTTCCGTAGAAAGACTCCACCTCATTGTACCACAAGAACAAGTGGAAGCGCAATTGTCCCGTAATGGCTATCATGCACCTCACTTACCTGAGCGACGTCCTGCGGCAGATCATGGTCGGTGCGCTGCCCCTGCACCCGCTGTGGCTGGGCTTCGCCGTGTTGGGCGGGTGGCTGGTGGCGCTCCTGGTGCTGCTGGCGAGATTCTGATGGTGGGAGTGGGGTGTACATTGTGGAAATCCACAATGCCCTGTCCCCTCCAAAGTGGAGGTCTCACGGATGCAAGGCCAGGCTTGTTATGCTATACTGTAGATGAATGATGGATGCCTACCCGCGGAGGGGTAAGCCATAGAGAATGATATGGAGCGGTTTGAAGCGAATGATCTTGAGAGTGTGGTATGGAGCCCCACGGTTTTCTCCGTGAGCAAACAACGGTCGGTGTGCTGGGCACTGTGGGGGCGTGGCACCGCTTGGCGCCGGGCTACAGCCTGCGCCACCTGGGAGTGCTGGTGCGCGGCTTCGTGCCGGACCTCCTGTGCGCCGAGGTCAACCGCGCCGATTGGGAGGCGAGCCACTTGACGGCGTTTCCGCCGGAGTACAGGGAGTGCCTGGTGCCGCTGTGCCGGGAACTGGGGGTCATAGTCGTCCCCGTGGGCGACCGGTGGCGTGGGCTGCCCTCGCCGCTGCGGCTGGCGCTTCCGCTGGGGGCCGGGCCGCGCTGGGTGAACTCGGCGGTGGCCGACCGCTGGCACTGGGCCTGGGCGCAGCTCTGGTCAGACGCCGGGCAGGCCAACCGCGAGTTGGTGGCGCGCATCCTGGAAGCCGTGCGACGAGACCCCGGCCGGCGAGTGCTGGTAGCGGTGCGGATGGAGCGGCGATACGCGGTGGTGGACGGGCTGCGCCAGGCGGACGATGTGACGTTGGTGCCAGGCTGGCCATATCAGGAGGAGCATAGATGAAAGCATTGGGTCTGGTGAGTGCTATGACAATGCTGGCCCTATCGTGTGCGTGCTCAACGGCCACGCCCGAGGTACCCGGGGCGCCGCAGATTGAACCACCAACCGAGGCATCACTGGGTGATACCTGGACCCGCCCAGCCGATGGCGCGGTGATGGTTCATATCCCGGCCGGGGAGTTCCCATACGGGCCGGGCAGTACGGCGGATGCACCTGAACGACAGTTCTACCTGGATGCATTCTGGATAGATCGGACTGAGGTCACAAATGCACAATACGCCCGTTGTGTCGCCGATGGCACATGCCTGGAGCCTCTTCATACAGTCCCCTACGAGGACCCATCGCGGGCTGACCATCCTGTGGTAGCGATCAGCCACGGCGAGGCAGAGACCTATTGCACGTGGGCCGGCGCTCGTCTGCCGCTCGAGATCGAGTGGGAAAAGGCGGCGCGCGGGACCGATGGCCGGGTATTCCCCTGGGGCGATACTTTTGATGCAGCGCGCGTGAACTTCTACTGGAGCGAGATCGGAGGAACCCGGCCAATCGCGAGTTATCCCCAGGGAGCCAGCCCCTATGGTGCGCTGGATATGGCTGGCAATGCATGTGAGTGGGTGCAAGAACGCTGGCGTGGGATAGAAGAGTATCTGGAGAACCCTACCAGCACGCGCTGCTCGGGGCGGCACCCTGTTGGCCACCATTACACGTTGAGAGGCGGCTCATGGGCAGACCTGGAAACTTCGCTCGCTACCTACAGCCGTACCAATGAGGAGCCCGGGTGGCGCACGAAGGACATCGGTTTCCGGTGTGCTATCTCACATACGGGGACTGACCGATGAAACGAGGGGCACTCTGGGTCATAGCGGTATATCTCGTGCAGATCCCCATTGTCCTCGGGTACAGCGCGGGGTGGATCCCTGTCCATCCCATCGTCATCATGCTGCCACTGGTTGGCTTGCTCAACGGCAAGGTCGAGAAGGGAGGGCGAGAGGGACTGGGGCTCATCATCGTGCGGCCAGTCCGGTCGCTCCTGTTGGCCCTGCTCTTCGCCGTGCTGACCTTTGGCGGGTTCCTGATCGCCCTACGCTTGGAAGACATTCCACTGCGACCACCTCCTCTCACCATAGGGACGATAGGGACACTGGTCGGGGATTTTGCCGTGGATGTGTTCATCATCGCCTTATGGGAGGAGATAGTCAGCCGGGGCTACATCCAGACTCGGCTCCAGGTGGTGTGGGGCTTCTGGGGAGTGATCATTGTCACACTGCTCTTCGCCTCCCTGCACCTCCCCTCAGCCTTCCTGGACTACGGCTACGACCTGCCCGCGGCACTGTTCCGCTTTGCGCAGACCGGACCGTCCGGGTTCATGTTGGGCTACGTCTATTGGCAGACGGGGAGCGTCCCGACCACTATTGCCCTTCACGGGCTACGGAACTTCGCCTTGAGTGTGAGTATGCACCTAAGCGGTGTCACTGCCGCACAGATGTCCGCCAGCCAGATATCCTTCCAGTTCCTGTGGCTGGTCGGGCAGGTGGGGTTGGTGCTGCTCGTCTGCCGGACTCTCTTCGAGAGCAAGAGGGAAGAGAATGCCGATAGCCTACCGCTGGCTAGAAAGATATGAGCGCCAGGGGAGCCAGTAAAGGAGGCTGCTTATGGGAAACCTGCCTCGCTGGCTGAAAAGCGACAACATCCTGCTGCGATTGGCCGCCCTGTGGCTGATTTGCGTCCTCCTCTACCATCGCCTGGACAGTGAGTTACTATCTCCTGCCGGAGGGAGTTCTGCGAGGCAAATTGCTGGCGGGACACATACCTATCGAAACGCCCCAGGTGACGACGACCTTCCTGCGCATCTTTGCTGTGAACTTCTTCATTGCCTGTGGAGCCATTGTCCTTAGCAACCTCTTTCAGGTGGGCAATACACCGTTGGGGTACGTTATCGGGATGATGCATTCGATCCTGTATGGCATCCTGCTAGGCACCAATTCCTTTGGGATCCCGGCCCCGGCCCGATTTGCGCCGTCATTGACCGCTGTGCTACAGCGCAGCGGCGCCTTCGAGATCACGGCCTACATCGCCATCGCCGCAGCCACGCAGAGACTGACCATCTGGCGGTCGCGCTCCTGGCTGGACTCGCACCACGAGCGGGTGAGGTCGTGGCGGGAGTGGCGGCTGAACCGGGCGGAGATCGGAGTGATCGTTGGAGCCATTCTGCTGTTAGCGGCAGCCAACTACCGGGAGGTGGTGCAGATGCACCAACTGCTTGGCTGAGTGGTTCTTGACTGAGCTCAGCCAAATGTCTTCGACGAAGCCTGCGCACCGCACTAACCTGCTGGGGAGAGGGAAGGCCTGAGATGCGCGCGACGCTTTGACAGACTTTCGGAGGTTTGAGGAAATGAGTAAGGCTAACGACAAGAATACGCGACGAAAGGCCAACCTGGCGCGTCAGGAGGGTATCGCACAAGAACGACCCACCATCCGCAGTGCCAATCTGCTGTTTCTGATCTCTATGATAGTGATGATGGTGACGCTCGGCATACCGACCCAGGGGTGGTCTCCGCACTGGGTATCCATCATCACAACGGCGTTGTTCCTACTGCTGGCATTGCTATTCCTGCGCTACCATAAGTTGCCCCCCAGGGTGACGCTACGCCTGCGCTGGCCGGGCCGCCGCCTCGCTGCCTTGAGCCTGCTGATCGGCGTGGGCGTCTGGCTGATGGCAACCTGGCTGGGCAACCTGGTGGATGCGCTGTTTGGCTACTCGGTCCCCTGGACACCGGACTTCTTCCCCACCACGCCGGTCGAGGCTGTCCCTCTGTTCCTGGCATGGTGCGTCGGAGCACCGCTTGGTGAGGAGGTGCTCTTCCGGGGCGTCATCCAGCGTGCTCACGAGCGGCGCGGCCCGCGGGTCGGCATCCTGGGGGTGGCCTTGCTTTTCGCTCTCTATCACATGAGCTTTCAGAGCCTACTGGCCCTGCTCCCCCTCGCCTTGACCCTGGGCTACGTGGTTTGGCGCAGTAACTCGCTGCTCTCCGGCATCTTGGTTCACCTCGCCAACAACGTTTTGGCTTCTGGTCGGTTTGCCGCCATGAGCCTGCGCCCGGATCTGGAGTTGGGCATCCCGTCGCTGCCGGCAGCGATAGTCGGGGCGATCCTCACTCTGGTCGGTCTGTGGCTGTTTCGACGTGATACTGCCCCTCCGCCACCGCCCGTGTCTCCCGAACCGACGTCGTGGCTGCGGCGGACCTGGCCACTGCTCATCGCGGTGCTGATCTTCGTTGTCCTTGCCGGATTGCAGTTCGTGGCCGGGCGCTTCCCGGAGGCGCTGGCCTTTGACCGGCTGGATTTGCAGGAGGCACCCTCGGAGGGGCCGACCCGGTGGCAGTACGAATTGCGCAACATACTGGACGAGCCGGTGGGGCACGCTGAGTGCCGGTTGACGCCGGAGCCAGAGGATGGAGTTTTCGCGCTGGACTGCCAGGTGCAGCAGGCAGCCTTCGAGGCGCGGAAGGGCCGCAGCTACTTCAATATGGATGAGATGGATCTGCATCAGATGATCCGCTGGCAGAGAGACGGCCTGCACCTGGTGGAGGGGGAAGCCGTACAGCAGAGCGGTGAGCATCATTTAGCGCTGACGTTGGCTCCTGATGGGGAAGAGTTGGTACTATCGGTGAGCCAGGACGGTGGGCCGCCACAGGAACTGACGCTGCCGGACGATGTCCTGCTGGCGGCAGAATGGCCCTGGCGACTGTCATCTCTGCCCTTCAGCTTGAGCTATAGCAGGAAGGCAACGCTGGCTTGGCCAAGCCAGTGGCGCGAGGAGACTCAGAGTAGCGGTCCGGTTGCCGAGGACATCTGCGTGGTGGTGCGCGACGCCGGGCCGGTATGGACTCCGGCGGGTCGCTTCGTCACCTGGCGGGTCACGGTCGGCGATCGGCAGACTGCCTGGTACGATGCGGAAGCGCCTCACACCCTGGTTCGCTACCATGATGGCATTGTGACATACTTACTGACGGAGGTGGAGCAGGAGAGCGCCGCAAACGAGTGAATACCCTTCTGGGTGGTCTAGGGCGTGTCCGAGATGTTCCACGAGGGAGTGAGAGATTATGTGGCTCGAAGATTTGCTTAGGAATCAACTTCGGAGATTGTTAGCCAAAGAGAATCATATTGCCCTTGAAAATCGGATTTCCTTGCTTGATAGGAGGCTTAGGGATATAGATGAGTTCGGTCTCTATCTGCACATCCCCTTCTGCCGCCAAATCTGCCCTTATTGCCCTTACAACAAAGAGATCTATCATCCCGAGATAGCAGAAAGGTATGCAAGAGCTGTCATAGAAGAGATTGATATCTATTCCGAGATGGTCGGCGATAGGCCTGTAACCTCATTCTACATTGGTGGCGGAACACCCACAACAATGCTCTATAGCGGCCTTGATAAGATCCTGGAGCATGTGTTTGAGAGTTTCAATATGCAATGCGGCATACATATGGAAAGCCATCCAGATGATTTGAGCCTGGACAATCTCAATGTCATCATCTCCATGGGTGTAGAGCATCTAAGCATCGGGGTGGAAGCCCTCCAAGACCACCACCTGAAGACCCTCCACAGGCCGTATACTGTCGAGCGAGTAAGAGCAGCAGTTGAGCGGGCTGTCGGCCAGGGCTTCAAATGCGTCAACGCGGACAGCATTTTTGCGTTACCTAATCAGACCTATAGCGAGGTAGAGCAAGCAGGCTACGCCCTGGTTGAGATGGGTGTTGATCAGGTTGCGGCTTATCCTCTTTTCAGGTTTCCTTATACCAAATGGGCACACATCTCCAAAGAGAACAATTACAGAAGATTTAGCGTTTTCAAGAGAAGGAAAATGCTTGGCATCCTGGAGAGGATCTTTTATGATGCAGGCTTTGAAAGAACCTCTGTTTGGGCCTTCACCAGGTCAGGAGTTCCAAAGTACTGTTCTGTGACAGTGCCTCTCTACATTGGTCTTGGTGCAAGCGGAGGCTCCTATCTGAAGGACGTCTTTTATCTCAACACCTTCAACGTTCATGAGTATATCAGGGCGCTTGAAAGTGGAAGAATGCCAATTGCCCTATCGCTTGATCTGTCAGAAAACGTGCAAATGGCAGGCTGGCTTTACTGGAGGATTTATGAGACAAGGTTCAAGAGAAGCGATTTCCAGAAAAGGTTCGGAAAGGAATTTGACGAAGTCTATGGAGAATACATGAGGCGATTATCTCTCGTCGGATTCTTAAGCGATGATAGGGATGAGATAGTCCTCTCCGACAACGGCGCCTATTGGCTGCATGTATTGCAGGATCTATTCTCAAATGAGTACATTAGCAGGCTCTGGGGAACTTCAAAGCAAGAGCCCTGGCCAGAGAAGGTGATTCTGTAGCAACATTGCCTGCGACCAGGTGGTTGGTGGGCTGGGGCCGGGAGCGGTGTTTGTGGTGGTCGTTCTTAGCGACAAGAGTTGCAACTAATGAACTGCGGCGGCAAGTTGAGCGAGAGGGATAGCATGAGACTCATCTACTACGGCTACAATGCCCTCGTCATCGAAGGCGAGGGGAAGACACTCATCTTGGACCCAGGACAGGACTTGCACTGGCGGCGGCTTGATTCGTTGATCCCCCGTTCGCTCTGGGCGCAGGCCGACATGATCCTGGTGACCCACGGTGACGCTGACCACGCGGAGTATGCACCTCAGGTGGCCCGCGCCAGCGGCGCGCCGGTGGTCTGTGGGCCAGCCCTGGCCGGGAAGTGGCGGCGCAAGGGGCTGACTGTGGTGCCGGTGGCTCCAGGGGAGACGGTCGAGGCTGCCGGGGTGCAGGTGCAGGGTGTCCCCGTGCAGCACGGCCCCCTCCTGACCCTGTTTGGACGTTCCTTCAGCCTCAAGCCAGGCTTCGTCGGCGTAGGGGCGGTGGGGTTGCTCTTCATGCTGGAGGGGCGCCGGCTGCTTAGCCTGGGCGACGCGATGCTGCTGGAGGACGCTTGGTGCGGGCTGCGCCCCGACGTGCTGATGGTGCCTATCGGCGGGGTGATGAAGATGGACGTGGATCAGGCACTGCGGGCCGTGGCAGCCATTGAGCCGGAGGTCGTCATCCCGGTACACTATAACTGGGATGTTCTATTCTACCATCGCCCGGCTGACGTGGAGCGGTTTGCCGCTGAGGTGCGGGCAGGAGGCCGCCGATGCTTCCCGTTGAAGCCGGGGGGGAGCGCTGAGGTGTGAGTGTTGTGGTCGAACAAGAGCAACTACTGCACCTGGTCTGGAACCGGACCAGCGTGATCAGGAGATGAACGATGGATACAAGACGCGAGCGGGGACTTTTCATCGCCGGGGGTGTGTGTGCCATCCTCTGGCCCATTCTTTCCCTGGGATTCTATGCTGCTTATCCGATAGCAGCCGGTGGAGCCATGTTTCCCCAGCAGGGAGGGCTGGAAGCCTTTGCCACCCGTCTGGCTGAATTGGGCCAGAGACCAGCGGTCGTGGCCCTGGAGTGGAGTCAAGCGGCGGTTCCGCTGCTGCTTTGGCCTTTCCTCCTGGCCCTGTACCGCTTGCTCAGGCAGCGGGGGCAGCGGAACCTGACCCTGGTGGCTGTCGGTCTTGGTTTCCTGGGAATGGGCCTCATGGTATTCAGCGGTACTTTCAACGCAACGGCTCTCCACGCTCTAGGCCAGGCCTACGTGGATGCGGGTAGCGAGGCCGAAGGGGCGGCCCTGCTGGGCATGCTCACCAGCCTGATCCACTGGATGCGGGGATTGAACCAGATGTCGTCGCTGCTCTACCAGGGCTGCGTGGGATTGATCGGCCTGGCTCTGATCCGCAGCCGCACCTGGCGGGCCTGGGGGTGGGTGGGTGTCGTAGGAGCGCTGCTGGCTTTGCCGGCAAAGCTTCCCCTTGGCTTAAAGGTGCCAACGAACGCCATCTGGACCGGCCTGGCCTACTATGTCTGGCCCACAGCCTTGGGCATTGGCCTGTTGCGCAGCCCGAGGTCGCTACCCCAAACATCAGGATTGGAGAGCGGCATACTTGGTCTGGCCGCCGAGAGACCGAGAGGAGCAAAGAAATGAAGAAAATAAGGATGGAACAGGCAAAGTTGCTGCTGGCGGGCCTGTTGGCCCTGGCATTATTGACTGGCTGCGGCGGAGGCGGGAGGCCGACCCTCGAACCCGGCGCGGTGCGGACACGGGAGGCGGACGGGGCGGAGATGGTCTGGGTGCCGGCCGGAGAGTTCACCATCGGGCTGGACGAGGCGGACGTGGACAGTGTGATGGCCGGGTGTACCAACTGCCGTCGTGACCGGGTGGACAACGCCTGTCCCCGCCACACCATCCACCTGGATGGCTTCTGGATAGACCGGCGGGAGGTGACCAACAGCCAGTACCGGCGGTGCGTCGAGGCCGGGGCCTGCACGACCCCTCGCCACACCGACGCCTACGACGACCCGACCCAGGCCGACGAGCCGGTCGCGGCCATCACCTGGTATCAGGCGGTGGACTACGCCCGCTGGGTCGGCGGGCGGCTGCCGACGGAGGTGGAGTGGGAGGTGGGGTGCCGCGGTTCCTACGGGCTGGACGGCACGGGGGGGACGGTCTGGGAGTGGACCAGCACCCTCCACCGGCTCTACTCCTACGACGCGGCCGACGGGCGGGAGGATCCCGATGTGCCACGGATGCGAACCGTGCGCGGCGCCGCGTGGATCTTCGACCCCGACGTGGAGTGCTGTGCCTTCCGCTTCTACTCGCCGCAAGATATCTTCAGCGACCAGATCGGCCTGCGCGTGGCTGTTTCTGGTGTCCCATAACGCGAGCAGGAGGTAGGACCAGATGAATGACGTCAACGAGCGTTCACCCTACTTCATTGATCCGGAGCAGGCCCCCAGGTTCGCCCAGACGGAGGGACTAGAGACGACAGTGTTGACCGGCCTCCAGGGCGAGCAGATGATGATGGTGCTCAACGCCACCATGCCCGGCCACAGCGTGCCCACCCACTCGCACCCACACGAGCAAATCGGGATGGGTTACAGCGGGCGGGCAATCTTGCGCATCGGCGATGAAGAGCGGGAGGTTGGACCGGGAGATCTCTACCGAAGGGTCATCGCTGGGCGGGAAAGCAAAAGTGTAAACCTATTTCCGACCAGAATTGAAAGGAGTCTATGCTATGAAAGGGAGAGTGATCCTCGCCGTTGTGGTTGGCCTCTTGATCCTTGCCGTCGTTGTCTTCTACGTGAAGGTTGGAGGGCTGAAGCCAGGCAGAGAAGATTTCGATAGGAAGAGGATGGGGTACTGCTTTGATGTGGCCACTGACCAAACAGGAAGCAGGCTCTTCTTGGCTGCAGGATATCGAGGGTTACATATTCTCGATGTGACGCAAGGGCAATTGAAGTACGTTTCAACTTACTACGATGATGGATACTATCGCAATCTGAAAGTGTGGAAAGATCGAGCCTACATCGCCGATTCGAAGAGGGGACTGGTAGTGTTGGACATCAGTGGGGAAACGCCGGTAACGACTTGGGTCCAATCCAGCGGCAAGGCTTATGGTATCTACGTTGAAGACGACAGGGCCTACGTGGCAGCCCATGGGGAGGGGCTGGAGATCTTTGACATCTCCAATCCTGATTCGCCAGTCCTACTCAGCACCCTACAGACAGGCGGATACGCCTGGGATGTCTGGGAGCACGATGAGTTCGCGTATGTCGCTGACGTTGACAGAGGAGTGAGTGTTTTTGATGTCTCTGCGCCAGCAGAGCCTCGCCGGGTGGGATTTGTCACGTGGGCGCAACACCATCCGGTCGCAGAGATCGTGCGCGGCGAAGGAAATGTTATCTACATCGCGGCGGCCGATCATGGCCTCATCGTCATAGATATTTCTGATCCTGCTCACCCTGTGGTCGCATCAACATACCGGCCCGTCTACACTGGCGCGGCTGAGGGGCTTGCTGTCAGAGATGGCATTGTGTACCTGGCGGTGGGGAGTAATATAAAGTTGGAGATCCAGGGGGAGATCATCTGGGAGGTCTTTACAATAGAAAACGGCCTTCACATGGTTGACACAACGAACCCCTATTCGCCCTCACTGATTAGCAAAATCAACTTTCTGGACTGGGTGGAAGGTGTCCACGTCGCTGGTGACTTTGTGTATGTAGCCAATACTGGTACAGGAGTGCGGTCAATAGACATTCGCGACCTCGAAGAACCGGTGCTGCTTGACACATTTAACCTATTCCCATAGACTCTCGATGACGGCTAGATGCAGTGAACGTGCTTGTGTGGTTTGTTGTGGTGCCATCAGGGTGGTGGATGGGCGTATTGCATATCCCCCTGTTTGCGATCTCGGTCCATGCGTTTGTGCTGGCATACCTCAGAACCAGGGGAGGCCGCGTATGACGCAAGTGACCGAAAGCGAGGGAAACTGTGACTCGGCCCAGACCGACTGTCAGTAGCATTAGCAAATACGACGCCTACTTCCGCCAGGCGCGGGAGTGCGCCAGCCGCTTCGCCGACCACGAAGGCGTAGTGGGTGTGCTCCTCACTGGCGGCGTGGCCCGGGGGTATGCCGATCACTTCTCCGAACTTGATCTGGCCGTCTACCTGGCACGACCCCACTTCGATGACTGGACCCGGCGCGGCCTGGCCCCCTTCCCCGAGGGCGATTCCTGCCTGGACGGCTGGCACGTGGACTTCGGCTACCTCTGCTATGAGGACGAGATAGAGGCCGAGTGGGAGCACACCAGGCGCTGGGACCGCTCCTACGCCGTCATCCTGCACGATCCGCAGGGGTGGATGCGGGAGATGCTGGCCCGCAAGGCTGTCCTCACCGAGGAAGACAAGCGAAGCCTGACCAGCCGCCACCTCATCCTCTACGGCGACTACTTCTGCGACCTCGTCGTCCCTTCCTGGCTGCACCGGGGTGACATGTTGGCTGTCCACCATTGCCTCAACGTCGCCCTGGATAGCCTGATCAAAACGGTCTTTTTGGCCAACGACGAACTGGTTCCCTTCGACAAGTGGACGCTCAACCTCTCCTACACACTGGCCTGGACGCCACGGGACTGGCGAGAGCGAGTGGAGCGTGCGCTCTTGGTGCAGGAGGTCTCGCGGGCGGACGTCGAGCGCCGCTGCCGCCTGATCCGCGATCTCTTCGCGGAGTGCAAGGAAAGGCTGGTCGGCGAGGGGGCGGAGGGTCTGGGAGCCATCGAGGCCCGCAAATTGGAGATGCTGCGGTACGTCCGGGAGCGGGGGGCGATGCCGGCGGGTGAGTTCGACCAGCGCTTCGGCCTGCGTAGGGCCATCCAATCGCCGCTGTTCCACCTGCTGCGCCGAGAGACGCGACGTGGCCAAGAGTACCTGGTCTTCGACGAGGACCGGCTGCGTGAGCACTCGGCGCGGGACTTCGAGGGCTTCCTGAGATGGGACCGGGCGCTGCTCAGGGCATTGGCAAGGGAGATGGAGGGATGAAAGACTCCATAGAAATAGTGGAGAGAGTGACTGCCCGCAAAGCCTGGCCCGACGAAGCGGAGGCCATCCACCGAGTGCTCGCTGCCGCCTTCCGGGGACTGCGGGGGCGAGGATACAGTCACCGGGCGTTGGATGCAGCCGTTATCTCGCCGCGGGAGATCAGCCAGCGCATAACCCAGGGTGACCACGTGCTGGTCGCTGAGATCGGAGGGCAAGTCGTGGGCACGGCGACAGGGCTGGAGGAGCACAAGGCGCTGCACGTCTGCTCTGTCGCGGTCCAACCTGCCTGGCAAGGGCGAGGGATCGCCCGGACGCTGATGGAGGCACTGGAAGACATCGCCCAACTGCGGGGGTGCCACAAACTGTGGTTCCAGACCGCCTGTACGAGCGGCTGGGCTACCGGCAGGAGGGCTACCAGCCGTGCCAGTTCTACGGTGATGACTTTCTGGTGTTTGGCAAAGTGCTGGAGGGAGAGGTTGAGCCAGCACCGGAGACCTCCAGGCTGCACGGCGCGATCCTGATCTTCCCTGATGTGGAGGAACTGGACTTCGTCGGGGTCTACGAGGTGTTGAGCAAGGCAAGGACGATGGCGGACGAGGGCCAGTTGGCGCTGGCGCAACCGCTGGAAGTGTCGCTGCTGGCCCGGGAGCAACGGGTGGTCTGCGCCAACGGCATGGTGGTGCAACCCCACCGCCGCTATGCCGGGCTGGCGGGGTTCGATTTCGTTGTCGTGCCCGGCGGGCGGGGGGTGCAGGCACTGCGGGACGATGCTGCCTTGCTGGCCGACCTGTCTCGTCTCCAGAAAGCCGGTGGGTTGCTCTGTTCCGTCTGCACGGGTGCGCTGGTTCTGGCCTGGGCCGGCGCGTTGCAGGGTCGCCGGGCC
>Ga0315543_1001372_pt1 | contig 26603 bp, 25 predicted proteins | sample SalMarSW160210MG_2_FD_203098 | JGI IMG/M metagenome (GOLD analysis project Ga0315543, IMG submission 203098) | Salt marsh sediment microbial communities from the Plum Island Ecosystem LTER, Massachusetts, United States - Salt Marsh Sediment SW1601-210 ... | reverse complement strand
GAGTGTCCCGGCATCCCCGCCGAGGTGTTGATGCCGCGAGAGACCTGGGACGATCCCGAGGAGTACGACGCCAAGGCGGCCGAGCTGGCGCGGCTGTTCGCAGACAACTTCGCCGCTTTCGCCGACCTGGCGGGCGCCGACGTGGCTGCAGCCGGGCCTGCCATCGCCTGAGTTCGTGCGGCCGACAACGGAGACGCATGGCGACGGGACTACGGTCTCTCGTGCGCCGGCTTGGACGGGCTTGCCGGGGATGGCCGGGGTCAAGGCAAGGGGAATGCCGGATTAGCAGCTACCGGCGATTCGGTTGAATCAGTCGGGACCTATGCTTCAGCCCCGCAGAGTGAGACGTACGGCGACCGCGAGGCGGCGTCAAGCAAAGGAGCAACCGTGCGGCGACGCATGATGAAGTCGAAGATCCACAGGGCCACTGTCACCGACGCGAACCTCGACTACGTCGGATCTCTGACCCTCGACGTCGATCTCATGAAGCTCGCGGACATCCGTGAGATGGAACAGCTCCATGTGCTCGACCTCAACAACGGCAACAGGTTCGTCACCTACGCCATCGCGGGCGGTCCCGGAGAAGTATGTGTGAACGGGGCGGCGGCCCGGCTCGTTCATCCCGGCGACAAGGTGATCGTTCTCAGCTACGCCGACTACGAGGAATCTGAGCTCGACGACCACACGCCGCAAGTGATCCACGTCGACACGGGCAACCGGCCGGTTCCTGCAGAGGTTGCGCAGAGGATGATCAACGCTGAGCATGGACCCGTCGTCTATGAGGAGTTCACCGCCGATCCGGCGGAGTCTGACTGAGCAGGCTCGACTCGCACCATCGCCCCGGAGAGATCGATGCCACCCCTTTCTCGTCTCTCGCTCCGGCGCCATGGGCCACGGCCGATGACGGGGGCCTTCGACGAGATACCCGGAGCACTGTCAGGGTGGTGAGGACTGTGGCGACAACAGAACCACCCCGATCCGGCTCGGCGGATCAGGGGGACCGGTGGTTCCTACTTCTCGACCTTGTGCCCGTAGGTCATCCGGCGGATGCGCGCCTCGACCTCTTTGGCCTCTTCTTCGTCGAAGTCGTAACCATCGAGGCTACGCAGGCGTGAGCCTGTGCGCTCCTCGATTCTGCTCGTCGGGGGAGCCTCCACCTCGAGAGCTTCCACCTCGAGAGCTTCCTCTTCGCGCTTTGTCTTGCGTGATCGCAGCCACATGTTGGTTCGTATCGGCGCGCTCTGTGGGTTCCTGAAGGGGTCGATCGCCTCATTCTCTTGAGAGGCTCTCGCCACCCCCGGTATGCTCGGATTCCGCCTTCTCGCGGGAGAAGATGACACACAGTGCCGAAATCCGTGCCCGGCTGCGACGGGCTCCGGGGGAACGCCGCGACCCGCGGCAAGTGCACGCTCTCGCCCGTGCTCTTGCACGGGAGCGCCTCCACCTCGACTCCCGGCCACGGCGGTCGCGGGCCGACCGCGATCTGCTGTGGGACCAGGGCGGCCGCAGCTACAAGGTTCATGCCCGCACGGTGGAATCGCTCGAGGAGGCGACGGTGTTCGAACTGGGGCGTGTTCCCGACGAGTTCGATTGCCTGCTCGGCGTCTTCCTCCACCGCAGAACGCTCCGGCTCCTCGGCATCATCCGCCTCCCCTGGTCGGCGGTCGTCTGGCTGGGGCACGAGTCGAACGGACGGTTCCGGCTCCGGTGGAGACGCACCGGCCCCGTTCGCGACATGGCCGAGTTCCTCTAACCGGTTCCGGTCCGGATGCCACGGTCGGTGGTCAGGGACTGCTCTCCTGGGCGTACCACTCCTCGAGCCGCTCCCGTATCGCTTCCATCGGCGTGATCGATTCTGCCAGGTTCAGCCCTGTTGGTCTGAGGGAGGTCCGAACTCGCAGGTGGGAAGCTGGGACCCGGTGGCGCAGCGCCTGTTCCCCGACGGCTGGGCCCCGCAGTTCTGTTACGTCGACGACATCGGGTCGTGGGTGACGAATGAGATCACGATCACCTGGAACTCGGCGCTGTCGTGGGTGGCCTCGTTCGTGGCCGACCAGGACGAGGCGTTGGTACCTGCCAATCCGACCTGTGCCGTCAGCTACACGATCCACGGCGAGTGGCCTGGTGGCTTCAACGCCCAGGGGTGGATCACCAACACCGAAGCCACGCCCATCAACGGCTGGGAGCTGGTGTGGGACTTCATCGGCGACCAGAGCATTGCCTACAACTGGAGCGCGGTGATGACCCAGGACGGCTCGACGGTCACGGCGACCAACCTGACCTGGAACTCGAAGATCTACCCGGGAGCCTCTGTGACCTTCGGGTTCATCGGAGATCCCGGTGAGCTCGCCAACGCAGACCCTGAGATGTTCCGTCTCAACGGGGCGGCCTGCACCGTCGAGCCGGCGGGACAACAGGGCTGGCATCGGATGAAGAGGCGAGCTCCGAGGTTCCCCAAGTGGGCGCGCCGGTACTTTCCGTGGTGGAGGAGCGGGCCCTTCTTCAGGGGGTGAGGCTGAAGGCTCAGAACTGGACGGCGGCGGCGGCCCAGTGGAATCCCGCCCCGAAGGCGGTGAGGACCACGAGGTCGCCGGCGCCGATCCGGCCTTTCTGGCGTGCCTCCCACAGCGCAAGCGGCACCGACGCCGATCCAGTGTTGCCGTACTCGTCGACGTTGACGTAGACCACGGACTCGTCGACGCCGAGGCGCTGACGCACCGCGTCGATGATGCGCTTGTTCGCCTGGTGCGGGATGACCAACGAGACGTCTTCGATCAGTCTGCCGGTGCGCTCCAGCACGTCGAACGCCGCCGCCGTCATGTGCACCACGGCTTCCCGGAACACCTCTTTCCCTTCCATGTCGAGGTGCTGATGCTCGCCGGTGGCCACCGTGTCGGCCGTGAAGGGATGGCGGGTGCCGCCCGTGCGTGCTGTGAGGATGCTCGCCTTGCTGCCGTCGGTGCCGGCGACGACGTCCACGACCTCGGCCATGCCGCCCTCGGGCCCCATCACCACCGCCCCGGCGCCGTCGCCGAAGAGCACACAGGTGGATCGGTCCGTCCACGACATGAGCCGGGAGATGAGCTCGACGCCGACCACGATCACCTTCTTGGGGGATAGGAGGATTCGGGCCCGGGCGACATCGAGAGCCTGCACGAAGCCGGCGCATCCGCTCCCACCCAGGTCGTAGGTGGGCACGTTGCCGCAGCCGAGCCGGTCCTGGAGCAGCGCGGCGGTGTCCGGCGTGTAGAGCTCGGGCGTGTCGGTGGCGACGATGATCTCGCCGACGTCGGCGGGCGTGAGCCCGGCGTCGGCCAAGGCCCGCTCGGCGGCGGCTGCAGCCAAGTCGAGCGTGGACTCGTCCTCGGCGGCGAAACGCCGGCGTTTGATGCCGGTGCGGGTGGTGATCCACTCGTCGGTTGTGTCAACGAGCTTCGACCAGTCGTCGTTGGTCATCACCCGCTCGGGGACATAACCGCCAAGACCCAGAATCCTTGCCACAGAACCTCCCGCCTCGACCGAGGTGGAGGCTACCTTCCCGTTCCGTCATCCCGCTAGGTGAGGCGATCCACTCGTCCCGGGAGGCGTGGCTCCACGATGGCGCTGTCAGTCTCGGAGCGGCTCCCCGGAGGCGGCGTGGTCCCGCAGGATCTGCGCCGGCGTGTAGCGATCCCCGTGTGCTTCGGCCAGGGCGTCCATGCGTTCGACGAAGGCGGCAATTCCGACTTGATCGAGATAGCTGAAGGGTCCGCCCCGAAACGGCGGGAAGCCCCACCCGAGGATCGCCCCGACGTCCCCGTCGCGGGCCGAGCGCAGGATGCCCTCCTCGAGGCAGCGAGCGGCCTCGTTGATGAGGGGAAGCACCAGCCGTTCCTGGATCTCCTTCTCGGGAACCAGGGAGCGCTCGTCGACTCCGAGCACGGAGTAGACGCTCTCGTCGACCGCACCCTTGTTCCCGTCCTCGTACACGTAAAATCCACGTCCGTTCTTGCGGCCCCTGCGGTCGTCGGCGACCAGCCGCTCGAACTGGGACGGGGCCTGCATACGATCGCCGAACGCCCCTTCGAGGACGTTGGCGATTCTGATACCCACGTCGGTCCCGATCTCGTCGCTCAGCGTGATCGGGCCGACCGGGAAACCCCAGTTGACCAGCGCCCGGTCGATGGCCTCGATGGAGGCACCGGCTTCGAGCAGGCGCATGGCTTCACCGAGGTAGGGGCCGAGGATGCGCGTCGTGTAGAAACCGGCGCCGTCGCCGACCACGATCACGGTCTTGCCCTGCTGCTTGCCGAATGCGACGCAGGTCGCGGTCACCCAGTCGTCGGTCTCATCGGTGACGATCACCTCGAGCAGGGGCATCTTCTCCACCGGCGGGAAGTAGTGCATGCCGATGACCTGGGAGGGGCGGGCAGCGCCGGCGGCGATCTCGGCGATCGGGATCGACGACGTGTTCGAGGCGAAGATCGTGTCGGGGCGGGCGGCGGCTTCGACCTGTTCGACCATCGCCTGTTTGAGGGCGAGATCCTCGAACACCGACTCGATGACGAGGTCGACGTTGCCGAACCCGGTCCAATCGGTGGTCCCGGTGACGAGATGCATCGCTCTGGCAGCGTCGCCGCGCCGCATCCGGCGCCGCTTCACCCGGATGTCGAGCGCCTTGGCGACGTAGCCGAATCCGCGGCGCACCCCGCCGTTGTTGATGTCCTTGATGCGCGACGGCACTGCGGCCTTCATGGTGTTCACCGCGGCGATTCCGCCCCCCATGAGGCCGCCGCCGAGCACGCCGACCTTGCGGATCGGCCGAGCCGCGGTGTCCCCGGCGATGCCGGTGTCCTTCTTGAGCGCCTGGGTCGCGACGAACAGCGACATGAGCGCCTTCGCCTGCGGGGAGATGACCAGTCGGGAGAACTCCTCGACCTCTGCGACATAGCCGGCTTCGAGGCCTCTCTCGATCCCCGTCTTGACGGCTCTCAGGGCAGCTTGGGGAGCGAGGTAGTTGCCGCGCGTTCGCTCGAGCATCTTGTCCTCGGCCTTCGAGAAGAGGAGTCTGCGGCCCATCGGATTCTCCTCGAGGGCGAGTTGGTGCAGGTGCGATGGAGCCAGGAAGCTCTTGATTCGGCTGAAGCTGCCGCTATCGCCCTTCGCGGCGGACTCGCCGGGTGAGGCGGCGGCCTCACGGGCTCTCTTGCGGGCGGTCTCCAGGAGCACCTGGCGTGGGCAGACCTCGTCGACGAGGCCGAGGGACCTGGCCTGGCGCGGCCGGATCGGCTTGCCGGTGAGGATGAGATCGAGCGCGGCGGCGATCCCGATCAGGCGCGCCAGTCGCTGGGTTCCACCGACGGCCGGGATGATCCCGAGGTGGATCTCGGGCAGGCCGAGTCGGGTGCGCTCCTCGTCGTCGGAGGTGATGCGCATCGAGCAGGCGAGCGCCAGGTCGAGCCCGCCCCCGAGACAGGCGCCGTGGATGGCGGCCACCACCGGCTTGCCCTGCTCGGTGGTCAACCTCTCGAGGCGGAAGAAGCCGTCCTGGGCCTGGGCGAGCAGCTCGCGGGCGCTGTCGGCGCTGTCAATGCTCTGGAGCCAGTGCAGATCGGCACCGGCCAGGAACGTGTTCTCCTTGGACGACCCGATTACCAAGGCGACGATGCCCGGGTCGGTCTCGACCCGCTCGACGACCGAGGAGAACTCGTCGAAGAGATCGGGGGACAGGGTGTTGATCTCCTCCCCTTCGCGGTCTATGAGCATGGTGGCCACACCGTGGTCGTCGATCTCGAAGTGGAGGTTGGTGAGCTTCATCTCGCTGGTCACGTCGGTCCTTTCAACGCTCGAGGATCAACGCCGCGCCGAGGCCGCCGGCGACGCATTGGGTGACGAGGGCGGTGCCGTGATCACGCCGCGCAAGCTCATTGGCCATAGTGATCGCCTGGCGGGCGCCGGTGGCGCCGAAGGGATGGCCGAGGGAGATCGAGCCTCCGTACAGATTGAGCTTCTCCCCCGGGATCTCACCGATGGCGCGATCTCGGCCGAGGTGCTGTTTGGCCCACTCGTCCGACGCGAACGCCTGGAGGTTCGAGAGCATCTGGGCAGAGAACGCCTCGTGCATGTCGATCACGTCCATGTCGTCGAGCGTCAGGCCGGCCCAGTCGAGAGCGAGCGGCGTTGCGAACGAGGGACCCATCAGCATCTGCCAGCTGGCGTCGAGGCCGACGAATGCCCAGGCCCGGATGTACGCAAGAGGCTCGAATCCGAGGCGACCGGCGATCTCGTCCTCCATGAGCAGCACGGCGCCGGCACCGTCGGTGAGGGGTGAGGCGGTGCCTGCGGTGACCGTGCCGTACTTGCGGTCGAAGGCCGGTCGCAGCTCGGCGAGCTGCCGCAGGGTGGTGTCGGACCGCGGGATCCCGTCCCGAGTGGCCGTTTCGACATAGCGGGGCGGCACATGGACCGCCATCACCTCATTGTCGTAGATCCCCTTCTCCCATGCCTCCACCGCCTTGCGATGCGAGTCGAGCGCGTAGGCGTCCTGCTCCTCCCGTCCGATGCCGTTCTCGCGGGCCATCTTCTCGGCCGCTTCGCCCATGGTGAGACCGCTCGAGAGGTCGGCGAGGGCAGGTGGGTGAGGCGCCAGGTCACCGGGCCGGAGGCGAGCAAAGGCCCTGACCTTGGAGGGAAGGTCCTCGGCGGCATTGGCTGCCATGAGGGCATCGACGACGTTGTCGCTGTAGAGGATCGGGGGCTTGGAGAGCGTGTCGGCGCCGCCTGCGATCACGATGTCGGCCTCGCCGAGCAGGATCGCCTCGGTGCCGCTGACGATCGCTTGGGTGGAGGTGGCGCAGGCACGGTTGACGGAGAAGGCGTCGATCGACGGAGGGAGGTTGCAGCGCATCGCCACTTCACGGGCGATGTTGGGGCCTGCGAGGTCGGGAACGACGGACCCGAAGACGATCCGGTCGATCTGCTCGCCGTCCAGGTCGGAGCGCTGGAGCAACTCGCCGACCGCCACGGCGGCCAGGTCGAGTGTGGAGATGTCCCGGAACACGGTGCCGGACTTCATGAAGGGAGTCCGGAGACCTCCAACGATGGCGACTCGCCGCCCGTCGACGACACCGGTCTGATTCTTGGCCATGGTTCCTCTCAGGCTTCGCGCGATCGCCCCAATCCTGGCACAACCGCGCCTGGGACGAACCCTGGAGGTCGGAGCGAGGGTGTCGCCGCGTCCCCCGGGCCGCGATGACGGCTGGGTCGAGTCCCCGGCCTACAGTGCGGCCATGCGGTACTTCATCACCGGCGCCACCGGGTTCCTGGGCGGCGTCCTCACCCGCCAGCTCGCCGAAGAAGGGCACTCCCTGATCGCACTCGCTCGGGACCCCGAGAAGGCCGGCGACCTGGTCGAGTTCGGCATCGACGTCCGGTGGGGGGACGTCGGCGACAAGGAGAGCATGCGGCAGGCGGTTGTCGACGCGCACCTGCAATGCCCCGTCTCGAGGCCGGAGCGGCCTGGGAATGCGGCACCCGACATCGACGGTCGAGGGTCCTGAGATAATGCGCCGGCTCAGCACCGAGCCAAGCTACGTCTCCCGATCTCTTGCCCGCCGTTTCGCCATATTGGCGGCGGCCGGTTTCGTCGTATTGACGGTGTCCTGGACGGCGTCGTGGCTCTTCCTGCCAGTCGGGGTCCTTCGTGGCCGAACAGCCGCAGCAGTGCTCGGCGGCGACGCCGCTTCATCATTCGCCACCGAGTGGCTTCACATCCTCGCCATCAATACGGCGGTCGTGCTCGTCGCCGTTGTTGCTCCGAACCTCCTCCGCACGGTGCGCGGCTACCCGCTCGGCGCCATGTGCGCGCTGCTGCTGACCACCGTCTTCGGGATCATGCTCGGGACGAACTCGTTCTCGATCCCATATGGTGATGGCACCAAGATCGCTCCCACGATGGAGGTCATGGGTGGTGCCGGCGTGTACGAGCTGACGTCCTATCTTCTTGCCGCAGCGGTAACCGCGGGAATCGGCGTATGGCAGCTCGGGGGGCGGTGGCCGCGCCAGACCGTGACCCGAGTCCCCCGGCAGCCCTTCCGGCGGGAAGAAGCCATCGGCGCCGTGCTGGTGATCGCGCTCCTGCTGGGAGCGGCTGCGTGGGAGGCCCATCGGATCAGCGGCTGAGAGGCGGCATCGCCCTTTCGGTCGACACCGGACGGTTCCCACTCAGAAGCGCTCTCCGTGGAGGGGTCCGGTTGTGCTCACCGCTGCGGTCCGGCGGGCCTCCGGCACGGTGGCGCCGCCGTCCGGGGAGGGCTGGGGCGGGTGGTGCCGACGGTCGCCGGATACGCCGAGACGCTGCGGGTCGGGGCCGGGGCCTCCTACCTCGCCGACAACGCCAATGCTTGCCGCCGCCTCGGATATGAGCCGCGATCGCTCGAAGAAGGCCTCGGGACGTTGCTCCCGGCGATGATGGCCGAGTTGGGGATCGGCTGACGCGTCCCTGCAGCCGGCACGACCACTGGTTGAATAGGGGAGACCGATCGCACCGGAGGTTCGCCCATGCCGCAGCCACTCCCTCAACTCCTCCTTCTGGCGTTCCTGATCGGGTTGAATGCCGTGTTCGCCGGAAGCGAGATCGCCCTCATCGCGCTGCGCGACTCACAGCTGACGCGACTCGAGGAGCAGAGCCGGGCCGGTCGTACCCTGGCTCGGCTCGCCCGCGATCCCAACCGGTTCCTCTCCACGGTTCAGGTGGGAATCACGCTGGCGGGCTTCTTGGCCTCGGCGATCGCCGCCGTCACCCTCGCCGAGCCGCTCGTTGGACCTCTCGGCTTTCTGGGGCGGGCGGCCAAGCCGGTCGCGATCGTGCTGGTGACGATCGCCCTCGCCTTCGTGACACTGGTGCTGGGAGAGTTGGCGCCAAAGCGCTTGGCGATGCAGCGCGCCGAGCGCTGGGGGTTGGTGGCGGCCCGTCCGCTCTCGCTGGCAGCGCGCGCGACGGCGCCGGTCGTGTGGGTGCTGGGCCGCTCGACCAACTTCGTGGTGAGGCTCTTCGGCGGCGATCCCCTCCGACACAGGGAGGAGGTCACCCAGCAGGAGCTGCGCGATCTGGCGCTGTCCCAGTCGAGTTTCAGTCCCGGGCAACGCCGCATCATCTCGGGCGCCTTCGAGATCGGCGATCGCACCTTGAGCCAGGTGCTGGTTCCCCGCAGCCGGGTGGTCACTATCCCCGCCACGATGGCGGCGCCGGATGCGCTGGCGACGCTGGTCGACTCCGGGCACTCCCGGGCGCCGGTCGTCGGTACCGGGCTCGACGATGCCGCCGGCGTAGTTCATCTGCGCGACTTGATCGACCAGTCCGGCCACACCGTCGGCGAGGTTGCAGGCGAGTTGCTGGCGCTTCCCGAATCGCTACTGGTGGTGGGGGCGCTGCGGACGATGCAGGCGAAGCGACAGCAGCTGGCGGTGGTGGTCAACGAGCACGGCGGTGCTGAGGGGATCGTCACCGTCGAAGACCTTGTCGAGGAACTGGTCGGCGAGATCTACGACGAGATCGATCTCAATGTGCTCGAGGTGGTGCGCGAGCCCGGAGGGGCTTTCCTCATGCCGGGCTCGTTCCCGATGCACGATCTCGTTGACCTCGGCATCGAGCTGCCCGAAGGCGAGTACACGACGGTGGCCGGTCTGGTTCTCGACCGGCTGGGTCACATCCCGCGGCGACCCGGCGACGTCGTGGCATTCGATCGGTGGGCCATCGAGATCGTCGATGTGGGGACTCGAGCCATCACCCGGGTCCGGATCGTGCCTCGCTACTCAGGCAAGCTCGATCTCCCCAACGCCTGACACGACTCGGGACTGCGGTCCATGACGCCACGCCGGGAACGGCAGCGCATGGTCGAAGATGTGGCGCCACGGCTGCGAGTGCTACGAATCGGTGAGGGCGTAGCGGTAGACGTTGGTCTCGCGTTGTTCAAAACCGATGCGGCGGTAGAGGCGATTGGCGATCTCACGAGTTGGTCGCGACGTCAGGTCGACCGTCTTGGCGCCCTCGGCCTTGGCTCGATCGAGAGCCGCCCGGTTGAGAGCCTCGCCGATGCCCCTGCCGCGGGAGTCCTCGTCGACGACCACGTCTTCGATCCAGGCCCGCACACCGGTGGGGATCCGGAAGAGCGCCAGGGTGAGGCTGCCGACGACCGTCCCGTCGTCCGTGTCGCGGGCGACGAGCAGCACCGTCGCCGGGCTGGTGACGATCTCGGCCAGCTCGTCGGCGGAGGGTGGGGGAGCGGAGGAAGAGAGCTGCGGGATGAGCCGGGCAAATGCGGCGAGGAGGTCATCGTTGACCTCGACGATCTCGGTGACGTGGATCACGGTGTGGGCCTCTCGTTCGACCGGGGGATTCTACGGGCAACGCGAGTGAGCCGGCTCGCTTTGCAGCGAGCCGGCCCGATACAGCGGAGTAGGTGGGAGGGGAGAAGTGACTACCGCTGTACTTCGACGGTCACCTTTCGTGGAAGCACCTCGGGGCGCTTCGGGACGGTGACCTCGAGGATTCCGTCCTTGGATGTCGCAGAGATCGAGTCGGCGTCGACGCCCTCGGGGAGCAGCACGGTGCGCCTGAACGCACCCTCAAAGATCTCCTTGCGGTGGAACTCGCCTTCGACTTTCTCGTCTTCGAAGCTCCGGTTTCCGGTGATCGTCAGGGTCCCACCCTCGACGGTCACCTCGAGCGTCTCGCTGTCGATGCCGGGGACCTCGGCGCGTACGACGAGATTGGCGTCCCGTTCGAAGACGTCGACCCGGGGAAGCCAGTTGCCCGAGGCAACAGGGCGCCCGATGTCCTCGAAGATGCGGTCGATGTCACGGACCACTCCGAATGGGTCAAAACGAACCAGATTCATGCTTACCTCCCAGTTGTGGGTGCATTCTTTTTCTATAACACCTACAGAGGTAATGTTAGTCCCAACGACTCATATTGCAACCCGCAATCTGAGCGATGTGCTCATCCGGCCGGTACGGGTAGCCTGCGGCGGCGATGAGCCATCTCCTGATCACCAATGACGACGGAGTCGATTCGCCCGCTCTGATACCGCTGGCGAAGGCGCTGCGGCGATTCGGCCGGGTCGAGGTGGTGGTGCCCGATCGGGAGTGCTCGTGGATCTCGAAGGCGGTGAGCCGGCACAGCCCGGTATCGGTGGAGCAGGTGGAGCGAGGTGGTGTCGCCGTGCACAGCGTCTCCGGGTACCCGGCGGACTGTGTACAGCTGGGGATCCACAATCTCTTTGAATCGCAGCCTCGCCTGGTGGTCTCCGGGATCAACATCGGATCCAATCACGGAAGCGCGTTCGTCACCTGCAGCGGGACCATCGGAGCCGCGGCCGAAGCCGCCAACGCCGGGATTCCGGCGCTCGCTTTCTCGGCCGGTTTGTTCGGTTCGTGGGCGGAATGGGCGAAGTGGGCATGGAGTCCTGAGTCCATCGAGATGTGGGAACGCCTGGCCGCCATCAGCGCCGAGGTGGTCGGCGTGGTCCTGACCGAGGGGTTTCCCGCCGGCGCCGACGTGCTCAGCATCAACATGCCGGGCATGGCCGATCTGGACACCCCGCGCCGTGTCACCCGGCTCGCCGCCACTCGCTACGGCCCGCTGTTCGGGCAAGAAGACGGCTCGCGGCTGTCGCATGCGTTCGACGGCGTGCTCCATGTCGAAGGCGATCCGAGCGGGACGGACGTCGGCGAGGGAGATGCCGGCTGTGTCACCATCACTCCGATTCGCCTGGCAGTCCCCGGGCAGATCGACGGGAACCTCCGGGCCGCGCTGGAGCGCCGAGGCAAGCGGCCGGACACGGGCGTCGTCTAGCCTCGGTGTATGGACGAGATCCTCGCCGGCAGAGAGGCCAGTATCTGCCTCGTTGTAGGTGAGGCGGACACCGCCATCGCACACGGCTCGGGAGACGTGCCGGTGCTCGCTACTCCCCGGTTGCTCGCTCTGGCCGAGGAGGCGGCGATCGCCGCCATCGTGGACCAGTTGCCGCCGGGGGAAACGTCGGTGGGCGTTTCCGCCGAGATCCGCCATCTACTCCCCAGCCCGATCGGGTCGACCGTCGAGGCCAACGCCACGGTGATATCAGTCGACGGGCGTTCGATCGCTTTCTCATTCACGGTGAGGATGGAGGGCGAGATCGTCGCCGAGGGGGCGCATCGCCGGGTCATCGTGCAGCGCGAGCGCTTCATGTAGGAGTCGGCGTGGCCTCGCATCCCCCTCGGCCCGCCGCGAGTAGTTGCGGCCCTACCGTTGCTCGCGGGCGTAGGGAATGCCGAGGGCGGCCGGGGCACCGAGCAGTCGGGCTCGCTTGCCGCTGGTGAGCACGATCATGGCGGTGATCGCCAGGACGAACGGGATCATTGCCAGCAGATTCGCCGGCACCGAGATGCCGAGCGTCTGGAACGTGAAATTGAGCCGCCCGGCGGCGCCGAAGAGGTAGGCCGCGAAGAGCGCTCGCCATGGCCTCCAGCTCGCCAGGATGACCAGCGAGATGGCAATCCAGCCGGCGGCGCCGATCGGCTCGTCCTGCCATGAGGGCACCAGCGCCAGGGAGAAGTAGGCGCCGCCGAGGCCTGCGAGCGCCCCGCCCACCATCACGTGGAAGTACCGGACTCGAGTGACGTCGACGCCGGCCGCATCGGCGCTGGCCGGGTCTTCGCCCACCGCCCGCAGACTGAGCCCCATCTTGGTGCGGAACAGGTAGTAGCTGGCGACGGCAACCACCACCCACGACACGTACACGAGGGTGTCGTGCCCGAAGATCAGTGGTCCCACGATCGGCCAGTCGGCTATGCCTCCTGTGAGGAGAGGCTCGAACGTCTCCCGTGACGGCTGACCCGCCAACGGCGAGGACCCGATTCGCCCGATGAAGCTGGAGAGTCCGGTCCCGAAGAGGGTGAGGGCGATGCCAGACACGATCTGGCTCACCCGCAGGGTGATCGACGAGAAGGCGTGGATGGTGGAGAGGGCTGCGCCGGCCAGCATGGCCGCCACGACTCCGAGTACGAGGCTGCCGGTCTCGAAGGTTGCCCAGAATCCGGAGACCGCCCCCACCAGCATCATGCCCTGCACCCCGAGGTTCAGCACCCCGGCCCGCTCGGTGATGATCTCCCCGAGAGTGGCGAAGACGATCGGCGTGCCCAAGCCGATGGCGGCGAACGCGGTGAGGACGGCGGTGGTCTCGTTCACGTCGCCCCCTCCTCCACGAGCACGGTCGGTGTCGCCGGTGGCCGCCGCCGCACCCGGTTGGCGATGAAGAACTCCCCGGCCACGGCGAAGATGAGGATGGCGCCCTGCAGCATGGTCACCGTCGCCGAAGGAACCGAGATCGACTGCAGGGCGGGCCCGGCGTTGTTGAGTGCTCCCATCAGCACCGCCACCGGGATCACCGCCAGTGGATTGAGGCGAGCCAGCGCGGCCACGATGATCCCGGTGAATCCGAGGCCGAGATCGAGGGAACGGGGGTCCATCTTGCCGAGGATCCCGGCCACCAGCAGCGAGCCGGCGAGCCCGGCGGCGGCGCCCGAGAGCAGGAAAACGCTCATGATCTTGCGGGGCACCGCGATCCCGGCGTAGCGGGCGGTATTCGCCGAGTCGCCGACGACGCGGACTTCGAATCCCCACCGGGTCTTGCCGATGAGGAACCAGGCGACGATCGCCACCGCCACCGCGATGAAGATCCCCCAGTCGAGGCGATGGAAGAACTCCGGGAGACGGCCACCGTCAGGGATGGGGCGTCCCTGGGGGAACTGCGCCGAGTTCGGATCTCGCCACGGGCTGAAGCTGCCGAGCACCAGGTAGTTCATCAGGTTGAGGGCGATGAAGTTGAGCATCAAGGTGGTGATGATCTCGTTGGTGCCGAGCATGACCCGCGGCACGGCCGACAACGCCGCCCAGAGGGCGCCGCCGACGGCGCCGGCGAGGATCACGACCGGCAGGGCGACGGCGGCCGGGGTTCCGTCACCGAGGGCGATGCCGGCTCCGGCGGCGAAGACGGCGCCGACGAGGAGCTGTCCCTCGCCGCCGATGTTCCACACCAGCATCTTGAACGCGATGGCGGCGGCGACCCCGGTGAGCATCAGCGGCGTCGCCGAGACGAGGGTCTCGCTGACGCTGCGGGAGGACCCGAAGGCGGTGTCGATCATCTTGGTGTAGACGTCCCAGGGGTTGTTGCCGGTGACGGCAAGGAATGCGGCGCCCAACGCCAGGGCGGCCAGCACCGAGAGGATCGGCACCAGCAGGGTGACCCGGGTCGAGGCGAGGCCCCGCGGCTCGACGTGGAGTCGACGCGCCGTCATGCCTCGATGACCTCCGAGTGGCCGGCCATGAGCAGGCCGAGGCGTTCGGCGGTGGCCTCCTCGGCCGTCATCTCGCCGACGGCCTTTCCCTCGTAGAGCACCAGCATGCGGTCCGCCAGCGCCATCAGCTCGTCGAGGTCCTCGGAGATGAGCAGGACGCCGATGCCTGCACCGCGTTCGGCGAGGAGCAGGCTGCGCACCGCCTGGGTGGCGCCGACGTCGAGTCCACGGGTCGGGGAGCGGGCGATGAGCACGAGATGGTGCTGGCTCACCTCGCGAGCGATGAGGGCCTTCTGGAGATTGCCGCCGGAGAGGAGCCGGATGGGGAGGCCGGGACGGACCCCGCGGATGTCATAGCGCTCGATGAGGCCGGCGGCCTGTTCCCGGAAGGCGCTCGTCGACAGCAGCGGGCCCCGGGAGAACGGCGGATCGCGGAACGACTTGAGGGCGAGGTTGTCGTCGGTGGTGAGGCCCGGCGCCAATCCCATCCCGAGGCGGCTCTGAGGCACGTAGGCGATGCCGAGACGGCTGCGCTCGAGCACCCCGCAGCGGGTGATGTCTTCGCCGGCGAGGGTCACGGTGCCTGAGGAGGGACGGCGCAACCCGACGATGCCGTACGCCAGCTCGCGCTGTCCGTTACCGGATACGCCGGCGATGCCCAGGATCTCACCGTGCCGGACCTCGAAGCTGACCCCGCGCACCGCCTCGATCCCGCGGTCGCCGTCGACGTGGAGGTCATGCACGGTCAGTACCGGGTCCCCGGGAGCCTCGGATTCGCCGCGGCTGGGGAGCTCGAGGTCGCGTCCCACCATCATGCGGGCGAGGTCGTGCAGCTCGGCGTCGGCGGTGACGACCTCGCCAACCCGGCGGCCGTCCCGCAGGACGGTGACCCTGTCCGACACCTGCTTCGCCTCGTGCAGCTTGTGGGACACGAAGATGACCGACCTCTCTTCGGAGGCAATCAATCGCATCGTCCCGAAGAGCCCTTGTGCTTCCTGCGGCGTCAACACCGCGGTGGGCTCATCGAGGATGAGGATGCGGGCGTCGCGGTAGAGCAGCTTGAGGATCTCGACCCGCTGCTGCTCACCGACCGAGAGCTGCCAGACCCGGGCCGCCGGGTCGATGGGGAGGCCGTAGCGCTCACCGAGCTCGAGCGCATCCCGCATGAGTGCGCGCTCGGACACTCGGATGCCGAGGCCGGGGTGGCCCAGGGCCAGGTTCTCCGCCACCGTGAGGTTGGCCACGAGCCGGAAGTGTTGATAGACCATCCCGATGCCGGCGGCGAGGGCATCCTTGGGAGACCGGAAGGCGACGGGTTCGCCGTCGTAGCGGAAGGAGCCGGCGTCGGGCCTATAGAGACCGGCGAGGACCGAGCAGAGGGTGGACTTGCCGGCGCCGTTCTCGCCGAGCAGGGCGTGAACCTCGCCCCAGCGGAGGTTGAAATCGACCGAATCGTTGGCCTTGACGCCGTAGAAGGCCTTGTCGATTCCCAGCAGGTCGAGAGCGAGGCTCGCTCGATCGCACACAGGGGCCTCAGACATGGCCACACACTAATGCGGGCGCATCACCGGCTTCCTCTCCGGCGAGCGAATGTGAACCGAGGGGTGTCAGGTGGCGGGACTGCAACGCACGCCTTTCCCGGATTGTCCACCTGCGGTGGACTCTCCGACCCTCCCCCTTGTCGGGGGAGGGCGAGGGATGAGAGCGCGGCGGGGCCCCGACCGAAGCCGGGGCCCTGCTCGAATCGTGTTCGTCGTGTTGGCTCAGCCGCTGGGGCTGCCGATGACTCCCTCGACGAAGAAGTCCATCCCGAAGATGTCACCCAAGGGCTGCTCCTCGCCGTCCTGGTTGACGATCGGGTCCGGGAACACGGCGAAGTCGCCGTCGATGATCTGCTGTTTGCGCTCCTCGATCATGTCCTTCATCTCGTCCGAGACCGAGGGACCGAACGGGGCGATGTCGACCGTGCCGTCCGCCATGGTGCCGTAGTACGGATCGTTGGTCCAGGTTCCGTCACGGACTTCCTGGGCGGTCTTCAGGTAGTACGGGCCCCAATCCCAGATGGCTGCGGTCAGCCAGCCGTTGGGAGCGAACTCGATCATGTCCGTGTTGTAGCCGACCCACTTGGCCCCTGCCGCCTCGGCCGCCTGGCCGGGGGCGGGGGAGTCCTGGTGCATGGCGATGACGTCGGCACCGGCATCGAGGAGCGTCTGAGCGGCGTCACCCTCGATCGTCGGATCGAACCAGGTGGACGTCCACACCACCTGCACCTCGGCGTCCGGATTGATCTCACGAACACCCAGCGTGAAGGCGTTGATCCCACGCAGCACTTCAGGGATCGGGAACGCCGCGACGTACCCGATCAGGTTGCTCTCCGTGGCTTCACCGGCGGCCATCCCGCTGAGGAAACGACCTTCCTCGGCGGCCCCGAAGTAGTTGCTCATGTTCTCGGACGCCTTGTAGCCGGTGGCGTGCATGAACACGGTGTCCGGGTGGTTCTCCGCCGCGGCGAGCATCGGATCCATGTACCCGAACGAAGTGCCCAAGATGAGCTTGTTGCCCTCGGCTGCCAGATCCTCGAACACGCGCTGGGAGTCGGGACCCTCGGCGATGCTCTCCAGCCTCGTGATCTCGACGTTCTCCATGTTCTCTTCGACGTACGTTGCGCCCTCGTTGTGTGCCCACGACCATCCCTTGTCGGACGTGGGTCCGACGAAGACGATGGCGATCTTCAGGGTCTCTTCCTCGCTGCCGGCGTCCTCGTCGTCGCTGCATGCGGCGGCGATCAAGGTCAGGGCCAACACCAGCCCGATGATCAGGCGCCATCTGCCTCGAGCCATTTGATCCTCCCGTTTCTTCCGATTGGGTTTCGCACTCGTTCCCCGCGCCGGAACGAGTCCGCTCACTCCGCCGACGGGAAGATCACTCTATGCGCGGGAAGCCCGTTCGGGCGAGAGCGCGAACTCAATCCTTACGGATGGCGTTGAGGTAGTTGTAGATGGTGATGCGGCTCACGCCCATCGTGTCGGCGATCGAGTCGATGGCCCCACGAAGGAGGAAGGCGCCCCGCTCGGTCAGCATGCGCACCGCGGCCTGCTTCTCCACCCGGTCCAGGTCGGCGAGAGGGGCGCCGAACTCCTGCTCGATGCAGGTGACCATGCGGTCGAGGGCACCCGAGAGCGACTCCAGGCGAATGCCTCCGATCAATCTGCCTTGCCACTCGACCGGGACATCGGTTTCAGCGATGCTGTCCGGCGCCACCACAGTGGCGCCGATGGAGGCCAAGAGCGGCCGCAATGCCTCGAAGAGCGGGTGGTCGGGGGCAGTCATTGGTCAGTCGTTGACGAACTGAAGGGACACGCGGGTGGCTCCATTGTTCAGGGCTGCTTCCAGCATCGCTTGCAGTGCCGAGATCACCTCGCTCCGGTCCCCGACGATGGTGGTTCCGAAGGGCCCGATCTCGGGCTCGAAGCCGAGAGCAGAGACGGCATCGATGGCGGCCTGCACGTGCGGCCCCAGTGTCCCCTCTTTGAAAGGCTCGATCAGGAATTCGGCCCGGCAGGCGGACATCGTCATGACTCCTCGACTTGATGTGGATGATCCTAGTGATTACCAAGTCGAGCCAACTCAGCCCTCTTGACGAAATGTACAATTCCTGAAGAGGCGCGGCGGTCACGACTGGCGCGGCCGATTACCGTCTCGCCCACACGAGGGGATGCGGGATGACGTCGGCGACACCGGAAGTGATCGAGTTTCGTCTCAATGGTCACCGGGTCGCCGTGCGCGGCGATCATCCCCATCTGCTCGCCGCCCTGCGTGAGGAACTCGGCGTCACCTCACCCAAGGATGGGTGCTCGGCCTCCGGCCAGTGCGGGGCTTGCACCGTTCTGCTCGACGGCAAGGCGATCCAGAGCTGCCTGGTGCCCATGGAGAAGGCGGCGGGCAAGGAGGTCACCACTCTCGAGGGCCTCGATCCGACTGAGCGCGACCGCCTGGCGGCGGCCTTCGCGACGGCCGGTGCGTTGCAATGCGGCTTTTGCACCCCGGGGATCATCATGCGGGTCAAGGCGTTGCTGGATCAGAAGGGCAAGGACCTCGATCGGGCCACGATGGCGGGGAGGTTGGGCGCGCACCTGTGCCGGTGCACCGGCTACGCCAAGATCTTCGAGGCAATCGAGATGCTCCGCGACGACTCGGTGCCTGTACCCGTGCTTCCCGGCGGTATCGGGAGCTCCGGGGTCAAGTACGAGTCGGCCTCGCTCGCCCTCGGCGATCGTGGCTATGTGGCCGACATGCGCCCACCCGGCCTGCTCCATGCCGTGCTCCGGCTCACCGATCACGCCCGGGCCGATGTGGTGGCCATCGACACCGCGGCCGCCGAGGCCATGGACGGCGTCGTCGCCGTCTACACGGCCGCCGACATCCCCGGCGACCTGCGAGTGGGGATCATCGAGGCTGACTGGCCCGTGCTCATCCCAATGGGGGGCCGAACCTCCTACGTGGGCGACGTATTGGCGGTGGCGGTCGCCGGCACGGTCGCCGAAGCGCGTGCCGCCGCCGACGCGGTGAGCGTCGAGTACGAGGTACTCCGACCCTTCACGGACCCCGAGGTGGCGCTGAGGTCGGATGAGGACGCGGTGTGGGGCCTCGTCGGCAACGTGCTTTCCATCTCCGCCTACTGGCGGGGCGACGTCGACGCGGCCCTCGCGCAATCGGCCCACGTCGTGCACGAGGTGTTCCGCACTCAGCGGGTGGAGCACGCCTTCCTCGAACCCGAGTCCACCCTGGCGATGCCCCTCGACGACGAGCGGTTGATGGTCTACTCCGGGGGGCAGGGGGTATGGGACGATCGCGACCAGATCGCCGCGGTGCTCGGCGTCACGCCCGATCGAGTCGTTGTCGAGCTCGTCTCCAACGGGGGCGCCTTCGGCGGCAAGGAAGACATGTCGAACCAGGCCCACGCGGCGCTGGCGGCCCACTTGCTGCAACGCCCCGTCCTATGCACCCTGACCCGCGAGCAGTCCATGCTCATGCACGCCAAACGGCACCCGATCACCATCGAGGCCAGCGCCGGCTGCGACGCCGACGGCAAGCTGACGGCGCTGCGCGCCCGGCTCGTGGGAGACAGCGGCCCTTACGCCTCGGTGGGGATGAAGGTCCTCGAACGGGCCGCCGGCCATGTGAGCGGTCCCTACGTGTTCGCCGCCATCGAGGTGCACTCCACTGCGGTGCGCACCAACAACCCGGTCTGCGGTGCCTTCCGGGGCTTCGGTGCCAATCAGGCGCAGTTCGCCACCGAGGGCTTGGTCGATCGCCTCGCCGAGAAGGTGGGGATCAGCGGCTGGGAGATGCGCTCGCGCAACGTCATCGTTCCCGGCGACGAGTGGGGCCCGGGCCAGATCATGGACGAGGGCTGTCGCGGCGCCCGATCCTGCCTCGATCGCATCAGACCGGCATACGACGAAGCCCGCGCCGCCGGGAAGGCGGTGGGCATGGGGCTCGCCATCAAGAACACGGGACTGGGCAACGGGTCCCTGGAGATCGCGCGGGCAGTGGTGAGATTCGAGGAGGACGGCAGCGTCGAAGTGCGCCACTGTTGGACCGAGATGGGTCAGGGAATCCACACCGTGGCGCGCCAGGTGGCGGTGGAGGAGCTGGGCGTCGATCCGGGCGAGGTACGGGTCGTCGTCGACACCACTCGTGAGCTCGGCTCCGGCCAGACGACCGGTTCCCGCGGGACGCTGATGGGTGCCGGAGCCATCGCCGACGCCTGCCGGGTCGCCGACGAGCAGGGCAGGGTGCCGGGCGTCGACTACCTCGGCGAGTATCGGGTCGACTGGACCAACAGCGTCGAGGAGGGCATCGAGCACCCGATCGTCCACTCGGCGTTCGGCTACGCCGCCCAGCTCGTCGTCGCCGATCCGGAGACCGGTGACATCGAGAAGGTGGTGGCGGTCCACGACGTAGGCCGGGCCGTCAATCCGAAGCTGTGCGAAGGACAGATCGAGGGAGCCGTGCACATGGGGCTCGGCTACGCCCTCACCGAGGAGTTCCCCACCGATGACGAGGCACGGCCCACGAACATGACCCTGCGCAGCCTGGGCATCCTGCGGGCCAAGGACGTGCCGCCCGTCGACGTGATCCTCGTCGAGGAGCCGCAGCCGAGAGCGCCCTATGGCGTCAAGGGCATCGGCGAGATCGGGCTGGTACCGACCGCCCCGGCAGTCGCCGCCGCCCTGCACGAGGTCGATGGCCGCTGGCGCAACCGGCTCCCGATGGCGGTCCACCAGCCGGTGGAGAAGAAGTAGGGCTCAGACGCCCACGACCGAGCTGCGGCGCTCCAGCAGGATCACGTCGCGCCACACGCCGTTCATGTGCCCGAGCCGCTGCCGAGTTCCGACGACACAGAAGCCGCATGCCGCCAGCAAGGCCAAGCTCGCCTCGTTCTCTGGGAACACCCCCGCCTGGAGGGTCCAAATGCCGGCATCCTCGGAGGCACGGATCGTCTCGTCGAGCAGCTTCCGGCCGATGCCTCTGCCCCGGGAGGAGGCGGCCACGTACACGCTCGCCTCGGCCACACCGGCGTAGGCACAGCGATCCGATACCGGGCTGAGGGCCGCCCAGCCGAGCAGGGCCTCGTCCCCGTCGGCGACGAGGCGCCCCGCGGCGAGGTGGCCGGCGTTCCAGTCCTCCCAGGAGGGGACGTCGGTCTCGAAAGTGGCGTTTCCGGTGGCGATGCCCTCGCGGTAGGCGGACGCTACTTGTTCCCAGTCATCGGGTGTCATCGGTCGCACGATCACGGTTCGCTCCTCCGGAACGGGATCGTAGACGGGCGAAACGAGGCCCCGTTGCAGGGTGCGCCGCCGCGTCTTCCGGGTCGCAGGCCGACGCTGCACGCGTCGAAACCCCGGCGCCACTACTCGCCGGCCAGGTTCCCGAGCACGCCCGCCCGATCAGGGAGGATCGGAGCCGCTGCCGGGAGGCCGGAACCGGATGCGGCCCGGAGGGCCGGCCGGATCGATGGCGTAGCCCATGCCGTGGACGACGACGTGGTGGTGGAACTAGCAGAGCGTTGTGAGGTTGTCGGGGTCGGTCTGCCCTCCCTCCGACCACGGCCTGATGTGGTGGGCCTGGAGCCGGTAGCGGGAGGTGCAGCCATCGGCGGTGCAACCCCCGTCACGGTGGAGGATCCAGCGCCGCAGGCGGGGTGAGATCACGCGGCTCCTGCCCCCGATCGCCAGTGGGGTGCCGTTCTCGGTGGTGGCGGTTACCTCCACCGATCCTTCGCAGAGCAGCTCTCGCAGCGTGTTGGGCCCGACCCGGGGACCGGCGGCGACGGCGGCGCCGGCTTCGCCGTTGGCGGCCGCCGCCGTGGAGGCGTCGACGAACACGGTCACCAGTGGGGCAGCGGATCCATCGCCGTCACCGCCGGTCGCGGTGAGGGAATCGGTGGAGAGGGAGACCAGGGCATCGGCGTTGCGCTGACCCCGGCTGCACCGCGTGCCGCCGGGGAGCAGGGGGAACCGATCGGCCCGCTCATCGAGGGCGCGCTCGACGATGCGACCGTCGGCCCCCGGGAGTTGGCCGTGGAGGCGCCAGGCACTCTCGTCGAGGGTGGGCTGGAGCACCAGGTAGCGGTCGTTGAAGATGCGCCGCTCTTCGTGCCCGCCCAAGCGCCGAATTCGGGCGGTGTGACGGCGCAGTTCTGTGATGTCGAATCGCCGTCCCTCATCGATCGGGTCGATGCCCGATGAGGCGAAGCGGGCGAGTTCGACCGCTCGGTCGAAGCTGATGTCCCCGGCGTCGAGGGCGGCGCGAACCGCGGGCCGATCGAGGAGCGAGACGGCGGTGCGGAAGAGCGCCGCCGCCGTCTCGGGAGCAATGTCGAGGCGTCCTGCGGTCCACTCGACCATGGAGCGACAACCGTCGGCGGTGGCGACCTGGCGTGCATCGAGCTGTGCCAGCGCCGCCATCTGGATCGCCCGCAGCCGAGCGACGGCGGCCTCCGCCTCGAGCAAGATCTGCTCGAGGGTGTCGGTGGCGGTGGAGGAGATGGCGGCGTCCATGAAGGCAATGTATCGATTGCCTGTGACAGAAAACGCTGATCGACAGCCGTCGGTCGGTGCGCTCAACCACGAGATCGCGGGAGTTCCATCGACCCACGACGGCCGCCGGCGCTAGCTTGAGAGGGAGAACCGCGACGAGGAGTGAGCATGGCGGCGACGACACCCGGCCTGGTCTGTGCCCACCACCACCTCTACTCGGCTCTGGCGCGCGGCATGCCGGCGCCGCCGAAGACGCCGACAACCTTCCGGGAGATCCTCGAACAGATCTGGTGGCGCCTCGACACTGCCCTCGACCTCGACATGATTCGCTGGTCGGCGATGCTCGGCGCCCTCGAAGCGCTCGAGGCAGGCACCACCGGCATCATCGACCACCACGAGTCCCCCGAGGCGATCGAGGGGAGCCTCAGCGTCATCGCCGATGCCTGCGCCGAGGTGGGCGTGCGCGTTCTCCCCGCCTACGGCATCACCGATCGCCACGGCCCGGACGGTGCCCGCCGCGGCCTCGAAGAGAACGAGCGATTCATCAAGGAGAGAGGGCGGGGCCTGGTCGGCATCCACGCCGCTTTCACTTGCACCGACGAGACGCTGCAGGCCGCCGCCGGCCTGGCGGAGGATCTGGGGGTGGGGGTGCACGTCCACGTTGCCGAGGGCGTCGATGATGCCGACGCCCCACAACGGCTCGAGGGCCTCACCCGCGATGACTGGCTTCTCATCCACTGTGTGCACCTGCCCACCGATCACACGCTGCGGGGGACGATCGTGCACAACCCCCGCTCCAACCTGAACAACGCCGTCGGCTACGCCGACCCGGCCCGGTTCTCCAACCCGGTGGCGCTCGGCACCGACGGCATCGGCGCCGACATGATCGAAGCGTTCCGCCTCGCATACGTGATGCAGCGATCTGTCGGCGTCACCTGCGGGCCGGACACCGCCTGGGAGTGGCTCGCCACAGGGTGGGATCTCATGCCCGAGGCACGAGACGACGAGGTCACCTGGTCCTACGAGCCGATGGATCCCTGGTATCTCGCCTTCACTGCCGGGGTTCGCCCGCTGGAGGTGAGGGTCGCCGGCGAGGTGGTCTTCAGCGACGGCGAGCCGACCCGGGTCGATGTCGCCGAGGTGCGGGCCAAGGCCCGCGAGCAGGCGACCCGTCTCCACGCCCGTCTCTGAGGAGTCTCACGATGTCCGATCGTTTCCGCCCGATCTCGATGGAGCAACTGACGGGCTGGGTGTTCACCGAGCTGGAGCGGAAGGGATCGATCTTCGGCATCCCGCGCTCGGCCTTCTTCGTGCCCGACCCGGCGGATCGGTTTCGCGTCGAGACGTACGGCACGACCCTGGAGACGCCGTTCGGGGTGGCGGCGGGGCCCCACACCCAGATGGCACAGAACATCGTCGTGGCCTGGCTGGTCGGAGCCCGGTTTATCGAGCTGAAGACCGTGCAGACCCTCGATGAGCTGGCCGTCAACAAGCCCTGCATCGACGTCGAGGACGAGGGCTACAACGTCGAGTGGTCCCAGGAGCTGAAGGTCTCCGAGTCGTTCGACGAGTACCTGCGGGCCTGGGTGCTCATCCACGCCCTGCACCATGCCCTCGGCTTCCCCGGGGAACGGCCCGGGATCATCTTCAACATGAGCGTCGGCTACGACCTCGCTGGCATCCTCCGCCCGAACGTGCAGTGGTTCCTCGACGCCATGCGGGACGCCTCGCAGTACCTCCCCGCCTACGTCGAGGTCGTGGCCGCCCACTACCCGCAGGTCCGCGACCTCGACATTCCGGCACAGCTCTCGGACACGATCACCCTCTCCACGATGCACGGCTGCCCCCCAGACGAGATCGAGCAGATCACCACCTACCTGCTCGTCGAGCGTGGGCTGCACACCTCGGTGAAGTGCAACCCGACGCTGCTGGGGGCGGATCGGGTACGCCGCATCGTGCACGACGACCTCGGCTTCACCGACGTCCCGATCCCCGACGAGGCGTTCGGCCACGACCTGGAGTATGCCGACGCCGTGCCCATGTTCCACAACCTGCGCCGGGTCGCCGGCGCCCACGGGTTGACGTTCGGGCTCAAGCTCACCAACACGCTGGAGGTGGAGAACTTCCGCACCGTCTTCGACCGCGACGAGACGATGTACATGTCGGGGCGGGCGCTGCACGCGGTGACCACCAACCTGGCGCAGCGCATCTCCGAGGAATTCCGCGGCGGGCTGCTGCTCTCATTCGCCGGCGGCGCCGACTGTTTCAACGTCGCCGATTTGCTGCGATCGGGAATGAGGACCGTCACCGTGTGCTCCGACCTGCTCAAATCGGGCGGCTACCTGCGGATGCTCCAATACACGGAGAAGCTCGACGCGGCGCTCGATGCGGTGGGTGCCACCGATATCACGGACTTCGTCTGCAGGACCGCGATCCGTCAGGGCACGTTCTCCGAGTTCGCCTCGCTGTTGTACGTCGCCGTCCTCACCGACACGGGAGTCGCCCTCGACCTCGACGCATGCCAGGCCCTGGCCGACCGGCTGGGCACGTTGCCGCCGGCGGCCAGCGCCGTCGACGTCATCGAGGCCTGGGCGGCAGAGGCGGGCCACGGCCAAGAACGCGTCGCCGAGATCGTGGCGTCGGCGGTGAAGGTGCTCGCCCGGGTGAACCTGCGGCAGTACGCCAACGCGGTCCGCAGCGACTGGCGCCTCCACAAGAGCTCGTTGCGGACCGACCGATCGAAAACGCCGCGCCAGCTCGGCCTGTTCGACTGTGTGAAGGCGCCCTGCGTCGACGAGTGCCCGGTCGACCAGGCCGTGCCGCAGTACATGGCGGCGGTGCGGGAGGGGAATATGGCGAGGGCGGTGGCGCTGGCCCGGGAGGACAACCCGCTGCCGGCGATCCTGGGGCGGGTGTGCGACCACCTCTGCGAGAACACCTGCATCCGTACCCACCTCGACCAGCCGCTCGCCATCCGGGAGATCAAGCGGTTCATCATGTCCCATGAGGACGAGCCTCACCTCCTTCCCCGCAAACCCGCCACCGGGGCGAAGGTGGCCGTGATCGGCGCCGGGCCCACTGGCCTGTCGGCCGCCCAGGAGCTGGCCTACGCCGGCTTCGAGGTGAGGGTGCTCGAGGCGCGTCCCTACCCCGGGGGCATGGTGGGAGGCGCCATTCCCGAGTACCGGCTTCCCCAGCAGCAGATCGATCAGGACGTCGAGATCCTCCACCGGCTCGGGGTGGAGATCCGCTGTGGGCAGAAGGCCGGCGTCGACTTCTCGTTCGAAGACCTTCGGGCCGAGGGCTATCGATTCGTCCTGATCGCCGTCGGGGCCCAGCTCGCCAAGCGCCTCGGTCTCGAGGGCGAGGACGCCGAAGGGATCATGGATGCTCTCCACTTCCTGCGCGGCGTGCGCGAGGAACAGCCGGTGCCGATCGGCGACCGGGTCGGGGTGATCGGCGCCGGGGACACCGCCATGGACTGTGCCCGCTCGGCGTTGCGGCTGGGCGCCTCCGATGTGTCGATCATCTACCGGCGCACCATGGACCAGATGCCGGCCGACCGGGAGGAGATCCGGGCCTGCCTCGAAGAGGGCGTCCACGTCGTCGAGTTCGCCAAGCCCGACTCGCTGCGCATCGAGGACGGGCGCCTGGCCGGACTCGTGTGCACCCGCACCGAGTACCAGGGCGATCGTGACGCCTCGGGCCGCAAGGTCCCCCACGACGTTCCCGGCTCGGAGTTCGAGATCCCGCTCGACACGCTGATCGTTGCCATCAGCCAGCATGCGGCGCTCGACTTCTTCGGCGACGAGACGCCGGTACTCACCTCCCGTGGGTACATCGAGGTCGATCCCGTCACCTTCGAATCGTCGATCCGGGGCGTGTTCGCCGGGGGCGATGTCGCCGCCGGGCCGTCATCGATCGTCAAGGCCGCCGCCGACGGCAAGGCGGTCGCGGCGGCCATTGTGGCCGCCGCCGGCGAGCCGGAGACGCCGGAGACGGCCGGTTGGGTCGACGTCGACCTGGGCAGCCTGTTCATGCGCCGAGCCCGCCGGGAATACCGGGTGCCTGTCACCCACACTCCGCTGCCGGTGCGCAACGATTTCGGCGAGACCGTCGTCACGTACACCGCGGAAGAAGCGAGGGTCGAGGCGGGCCGCTGCCTCGATTGCCACACCATGTGCAGCCTCTGTGTGGGGGTCTGCCCCAATCTCGCCCTGATGACCTACGAGATCGAGCCGT
>Ga0315543_1001370_pt1 | contig 26621 bp, 28 predicted proteins | sample SalMarSW160210MG_2_FD_203098 | JGI IMG/M metagenome (GOLD analysis project Ga0315543, IMG submission 203098) | Salt marsh sediment microbial communities from the Plum Island Ecosystem LTER, Massachusetts, United States - Salt Marsh Sediment SW1601-210 ... | reverse complement strand
AGAAATCAAGACTACATCAATCTGTCTGGATTGGATAAAATAGCGCAAGAAACGGGGGTAGTCATTCAGGCGAAGGAAGTTGGGCAGGATGAAAATATCCGGGGTCAGGTTCGCGAACTCTCGATACCATTGATAGTTCACAGGCAAAGTCGTGACAACACTGATTTCATATCCTCGTCTTCTCAGCTGGGTTATGAGATCGAGATTAACTTTATCGGCTCCCCCCATGGCCATCCAGGGTATAATGAGCAAGAGACGTTTTTGTTGCTTTGCTAACAGGTTTATAAAGGGAACGTCATCTCGAACATTCCCGTAAGGCTCTAGTGGTCGTGGGGTGATTAGCGGAATCCCTTTTGCGTACAACTCGGGATAACGCCTCCGCAACTCTCGCCGCATCTCCTTCACCCCTCTTTTGGTCCAGGCCGCCCAGCGATCTGAATGATCCCGGCGACGCCTAAACCAATCCAGGTACTCTGGAATTGTATGGCCCCAAAAGCCCTGAGCGGCGCAGCGCAACCAGAAATCCCAATCTTCTAACCCGTGGATTAAGCTCCCATCAAATCCTCCGACAGACAATACTACTTCACGCCTCACCATAGACCGTGGGGTTACGGGATTCTTCCACAAAAACAATCTTCTGGCCTCAAAGCCAACAGCACTCAGATATTCCTCGGCCCCGAACCCTACAGTGAAGCCTTTGCAGAAACCAAATTCCGGATAGGATTCCAAACACCATGTCATTTTTTCAAGCGCTGTCGGCTCTATCAGGTCATCTGAATCCAAGAAAAAGATGAACTCTGCTTTCGCTTGCCGCACCCCTGCATTACGCGCCGCCGGAAGCCCTCGATTTGCATTCAGGTCTATCACTCGAATGCGGGGATCTTTTTCGCGAAAGGCATCCAGAACTCGCAACGCTTCTGGCTCATCACTTCCATCATTGACGATCAGCCATTCCCACTGCTGAAGCGATTGCTGCCAAAGGGACCGGGCGGTTTCCAGGAAGACTTCCCCAGTGTTGTAGTATGGCGTAATGATACTAACGACTGGCACCATCGACTCGGACTTATCACGAAGGATATAGTGGAAATGGGGCCGTTCAGGTGAAACGGGAGTATTGGCAAAATCAGGCGCCAGTGGATCCATCCCTATACCGGTCCTCTTGAAGGTTCTCCATCTATCAACTACCGTCCACCAAAAGCCACGGCTCTTCGGGGAATAGCGGACTATCGTCCAACCTACGGATGCGGAACAAAGTCCACCATCCGCCCGTCCTCCGTGAACCACCCGCACGGGCAGCCTGTCGGATCGTCGGGGGGGATATAGGCGCAAAAGCGGTGCGAGATTATGGGCAAGTAGCAGTAATGAGAGTAAGTCAGCGTGCCCGCGCTGTTCACGGTGCCCCCCGAGGAACTGCTGCCCCAACAGAATCCGATGCCATCATCCAATGACCGGTTTGACGCCGCTGCCGAAGGGCTCCACGCCGGCCCTACCATCCGTAAGGGAATGCGGTCCATTGCGCAGCCCGTCCGCTGGACACGCAGATAGACGATGCGCATGGTCATCGTTGTGTCGCGGATGGCCTGCAGAAGTTCCTCGGAGCAATTCCCCTGGAGCATGCAGGGATCGTACTCCACTCCGGCTGGTACAAAATACTCCGGTGAAGCCAGTTTGGAAGGCCACTTGAAGTGAGGGAGATAACTCACGCTCCCCGATTGATCCATGTCCTTCCAGTGTCCATAGAGAGGCAGGCCCATCGTATTCACGTGATCCACAGAAAACCCATCACTCATTATTCGGTATGTCCCACCCACAGGCCGGTCTACATTCCCCGTGGGATTGCCCGGGAACATCGTGTAGGGATCAACAGGCATAGGGGGAAAGTTCAAGAGAAAGTAATCTGCTTCAGCAGGGACATCCAGAGGGAACTTCTCATGGCGACTGCCACTCAACTGCCCTACTAATGGAGCGATAACCCCTGCATAGCCCGGCCCCATGTACGAGTGGAACGTGAAAGTCTCGCTTCCCACCACTTCTACGGAGACCTGGTGCCATATCTGTGCTACAAAGACAGCCGTCAACTGCCGGTAGTTCTTGTAGGACATGATGAGTTCGCAGCCCATATTGGCGGGGAGACTCAAGGCTCCATCGGGAGTGAACTCGGTCACCGACTGTTCGGTTTCCCAGTAACGGCATTGATTCTCATTCTCCGACTGTCGAGGATTGCGAATCGGCTGAGTGCGCCCGGCCGGTACATAGGTGTACCGATTTACCTGGGAGGTTACGTCTTCCCCATTGTAATACAGGCGCATCGTCGTGGCCGGAGACACCGACCCCCATTGATCTATCCGCGCCGGCTGCCCCAGACAGCCGAAGAGGCTTCCCGACCAGGCGCCATCTGGTGTTTTGAAGTAACGCGGATAGACAGTGGCTGTGATAGTAACGGTGTCGCCCACCCTGGCCCCGGCTTGATAGACGAGAATCCCGTAGCCTGGAGTATAAGAGATAATCGCCTCCTCCAGGTACTCCTCCGGCACGAAGCCTACCATATCCACGATGTTTAACCCGCGCGGTTCCAGCCAATCAAGATCTGCTGTGCTCCCTACCCCTTCTGCGAGGTCCGACGGCCCTATCCGGTCAAGTGACAGCGGCCCCTGAGCGCGGGCCCCCCGGACCGGGAGACAGGTCAGGAGCATGAACAGTCCCAGCACAAACAATCCCAGCACGAGCAGCAGATAGCGGTGTTTCATCACTTTACCTCCGATATCGTTATGCGTGATCGTGCTTACAGCATACACCGAGGGGCTGATTCTTTCAATGGGAATTATTGGCTATTGGCTCACTCCTGTGCTGCCCTTGAATGACCACCAACCCAGCGGACAAGCCCCTGGCTTCTTGCCTACCATGTATCCAGGTGGCTCTGAGCATACTCAGCAAAGGCTTCCCCCAAAGAAGTTATCTGGAGTGTGCTTTGGTTGAACAGGTAGGCGTAGTCGTTGTAGACACCTCGACTGTCGTCCAGGCTGTACCAGGCCCAACGCTGCACCAGACGGTACTCATCAGCAGGATGGCCCAGGCTGAAATCTTTCGTATCCATGAAGTAGTCAAAGGTGTCCAGCATAAAGTCCTCCACCAGATCAGGGTCGTTCATGCCGGCGTGGAAGTACACGATCCCGTATTCCGAGACAATGAGAGACTTGTTCTGTTGGCCGTGATCCTTCATCCACTGGCGGAAGGCACGGATCTGCTGGTCGAAAATCTGCATGTTGTTGTGATCTGTGTCGGCGTAAACTGTCCCATAGCACCCATCATATCCCGGCGGCACGTCGGCCCCGTAGTCATCACACCTCTCCTTGAAGATAAAGTTGTGCACGTTCCACACGTCTACCGGCATAGCCGCGCCGTAGCGGCTCTGGTACTCATCCCAAATCTTCGTTAAGTACTCCAGCCGGGCTGGCGTGGCCTGGATGACGCCGCCGATAGCCACCTGTGCTGTCGGGTCGGCCCCTTTGATCAGATTGTAGAATTCGTGGTAAGCCTGGGCGTAGACCTCCGGCAGCATCTCGTCCTGCCCGCCTCCCTCCCAATCCCGCCGGTCCATCTCGTTGCCGACGAGCCACAGGGAGCCGGGGTTGGCCTGCGCGATGGTCACAATCTCCTCGCGTGTGCTGGGAGAAACTAACGTGTGAGTATAGGGAGTCACATACGGGCAGGCGTTCCGGTCACGGGTGCGCTGTGGCCAGCAGGTCGTCAGCTGGTGCAACCGCACCGTCTGCACATACTCCATCCCCAACGGACGCGCAGGGCTCATCCCCACGCCGAAGTTCACGTACCATCCCGCTGCCAGCCGGCGGACGTCGGGATAGCGGGTGATGGGATCACTAAGAGCGCAATACCCCAGGCGAGAACTGCGCGGCCCGTAGTCCCTGACGGCCAACGGCAAGTAGACGTGATGGGTCAGTTCCGACGTAGAAAACAGCAGCGCGCCTCCAGCAGGCTCGCTCACCTCCTGCACGCTCGACGCAGCGCCTCCGACCTGGGCCGGGCTCGCCAGGAGAACCAGAAAGACTACTCCGACGGGCAAGACGACCAGGATCAATGTGCTGACCAGGTTTTTCAACGTAGAACGGCAAGCCATGGAATACCTCCTAAATTTTATGTTCTCAGTGAGACTTTCTTACCAGCAGGTAAATCGGCCCGTGCGGCTGCACCTCGTATGCTTCGCGCAGCCGCTCGACCGGATAGACTTCCGGAGCCAGGTCGGCCAGGGCTACGGGCCGCTCCCCTGCCTCCGCCAATGCTGCCTCTATGTCCCAGCAACAATAGCGCAGGGTCACATCTGGCCGGACATCCTCCACCACCTGCAAGAACTGGAGCGGTGCGGCCAGGATAGGATCGGCCAGAAGGACTGCGCTGGGGGGAGCGGCAGCCAGCGCCCCTTCTGCATACATCCGGGCATCATTGTATCCTGCCTTGGGCGGCCAGAGGAAAAAGCACTTGCCCCCCGGCCCCGGCACGTGTCGAGAATCCCGAAACGTTATCCCACGCGAAACGACCTGGGGGGCGATGCGATATGCCGCCACCGGGAGCCCTACGATCAGAGCGACGAGCGCCACGTAGAACCACCATGCCTTTCCGCAGCCCACGTTCGACCGATGCAGCCTCTTCAGGGCCCACTGAAGGCCAAAGCCAACCCAGACGGCGAAGGGCAGATAACTGGGCAGGTAGAAGACGTACCGGTCGCCCACCCGATAGGCGAAGGCAAAGGCCATCGCCCCCAGGTAGAGCAGCAGCAGATAAAAGGCCAGGTCGCGCCTGATCATCTGCCAGACCTTAATGGCTCCAATAATTCCGCAGATTCCTGCCACTCCCACAAATTGGATTCCCAGGAAAGCCAGCCACTGGAACAGATCCGACGGAAAGAGGCGCAAAGAGAAGTCAAAAAAAACGCCGCTGAAATCGTACCCCTCGAAGGTGAAGAATGCCCAACGGATCGCTTCCCACCCATTTAGCCCCATCGTCTGGACGTCGCGGATCAGCAGGCCGACCAGAGGCAAAACGCCCACCAGCGATGCACATCCGAAGGTCAGGATGTCCCATCCAGCCAGCCGGGCCCTGCCTCGCCACGCCAGCCACAACAAAGCCGGCACGTACACGAGGACCTCCAGGTGGGCAGTCATACTTAACCCCAGGACGAACCCCGCTCCGGCCAGATAGCCCCACCCCCCTGTGAGATACCACTGCAGTCCGATCCACACCAGCAGAGCCATCAGTGCCAGGGCCAGTGTATAGACCTCAGCACGGACAGCGTGGCTCCAGAATGTGTGGGAGACCATGAAAGCCAGTGTCGCCAGGATGCTCGGCTCTCGCTCCAGGCCCACTTCCCGTAGAATCCCGTAGAGCAGGCCCAGGGTCATCGCACCGAAAACAGCGGAGACCAGGTTCACCCGGCCGGCGATGTCCCCCAGGGGGACCTTGGCGAACTGATGGGCGATCCACACCCACAAGGGGTGACTTCCTGCGCTGCCCTGCAGGGTACCGAGCACTGCATTCAATTGTAAATGACCATCGTCACCCCACAGGACAGTGGGGGCCAGGGTTGCCCCGTAGAGCCCAAGCCCAAGCAGGGCAAGGAGCAAGGCATCACGCCTAAGATTTGGAATTCGCGGTTCCCTGTCCATGGCCACCACTTTTCCACCACATGTCCTCTCCACTCATCCCCCACTGTCGTCGTCAGGTCTTAGAAGTTCTTCATCACCATAGGTAGGTAACCCCGAGGCACGAGCGTGGGAACGGTCTGACGCTGCGGGGACTGGGAAGGCGCTGCCCAACCCGGGGCTTCCAGCGCCAGCACCAATATCAGGACAAAAACCAGGCTGCCAAGCAGCACAAGCCGCGAGAGACAGTTCCGGTTCAAGGGCACCTCCTATCAGCAAAGGGGATAGCAAATTCAGCGTTCTATCACGTATTCCGTCCACCCCTCCCCCACCGCCGTCCTCTCCCCCGTCTGCGGGTCGAAGATGTTGCCGGTGGGATAGATGGTATCGGCCAGACTGTACCAGCACCAGCGTTGTACCAGCCGGTAGCCATCCGCCTGGTAGCCCAGCGCCGGGTCTGCAGCATCCAGGAAGAAGTCAAACGTACCGGTCAGAAAGGTCACCACTCGCTCCGGCGGGAAGCCGTACTCCTCCGGCATCAGGATGCCGTACTCAGAGACGATGAGGGGCCGGTCCTGATAGCCGCGCTGAGCCATCCACCGCCGGAAGTCCACGATCTGCTGCCGGAAGATCTCCAGGTTGCCGCTGTCCTCGATCTCGTACAGCATCCCGCGATCATCGGGCATCCCCGGCGGGATGTCTACCCCCCACGATCCCCGCTCTTCCTGCAGGATGAAGTTGTGCACGTTCCAGACGTCCACCGGCGTCTCCGCGCCGGACTGCTCCCGGTACGCCGCCAGCACCGCCTCCAGGTAGTGCAGCCGCAGTGGCGTGGGCTGGGTGACCCCGCCGATGGCCACCTGCGCCGTCGGGTCCGTCGCCTTGATGACGGAGTACGCCTCGTGATACAACCGGGCGTAAACCGCAGGCTCTACGTTGTCCTGCCAGATCACGTCCGGCTCGTTGCCTATCAACCACAGCGAACCGGGGTTGGCCCGCGCGATGGCGGCTATGCTCTCGGCGTTGGGCTGCAACACCCCACCCTTCAGCCGGATCATCTGGACGTACTCGACGCCACCCGGCCTGGGCGGGTCGCGCTGCGCCGTCCAGTTCACGTACCAGCCCAGGCGCAACGGCCCCACATTATACCGCGAAATCGGCCCGCTTGCCACTCCCGCCCCCCAGCGGGGCTGCCCCTGGTAATACGCAGTGCGTGTCGCCTGTTGCGTGTCGTGTGTTGCGGTAGGAGATGCGTCTACAGCGGCCTCTGTCGGCGGCGCCGTGGCAACAGCAGGGATCGCCGTCGCAGCCCCTTCGGTCAGTGTGCGCGTCGGGACGATTGGCTCCGGCGTCGGGCTGGCAGGGGCGCTTGCGGGCTGATCCTCTACCGGGGAGCGCTCTACGCCGGGCCAGGCAAGAAAGATGAGCAGAATCCCCACGCCGACCAGCAGCAGGCTGACCCAGGGCGGACACCCCCTCCTACGCACGCCGCCTCCCCGCCACCAGCAGGATCAGGCCGGCCAGCACCAGCCCCACGCCCCCCCAGAGGAGAGGGGGGACGCCTCCCGCGCTGCCTGGCGACTCCGCCCGCGCCCGCGCGGTGGGAGAAGGCGAAGGCGAAGAAGGTGACTCATCCGGTGTGGAAAGGACAGACGGGGTGGACGGAACAGGCATCGGCGTGGGCGTGACAGACGTCGGCGTGGGCTCCTCGGTGGTCGTCGCTGGGGCCTCTGTGGTGATGGGGGTCGGGGAAGCGGCAGCCTCGACGGTGGGTCTCACCGTCGGCGGCGTCGCCGGGACAGCCTCCACTGTGACGGTGGCAGTTGGGGGCGTCGGTTGAGCCGTCGGCGGTGTCGGTTGAGCCGTCGGCGGCGGGCTGGTCGGGCCGGCTGGGGGTTTCGTCGGCCCCGGCCCCGGCGTCCGCGTCCGCGTCGGCACCGTCTGCCGCTCCAGGCTCTGCCCTGGGGCAGCCCACAGATCGGGCCCGGCGAGCGACGCCACCATCAATATCCCCAACAGCACGAGCCAGAACACAGATTTCTTCTTACCCATGGCCCCCTCCTGAAATGAAGCCTGAATGGCCCTACGCGGATTAGTGGGGTGCTCAAAACAGGTGTATCACCCGCGTCCCATGTCTGGGGGTAGCGTATCGTCTCAACCCTACAGACGGGGGCGGCACGCCCACTCTGAGCACATTTACCCCTCATTTCCACGTGGACCCGCACCCGGCTGCTCTTGACCCGCAGGGGGTACCACCTCTCGGCCCCCGCAATTGTACCACGTCCGCCGTGAGAGTCCAGGGGTGTAACCATTCACGGGGGCGAGCCCAGCGCCGGTCGAGCAGGAGCAAAGCGACGTATGGGAGTGGCTGAACGCTTACCATCCCGTGTCATACAGCCGCACGCGCACCCTCTGGAAGATGCGTTCGTCGAGCAGTGTGCAGTTCTCGTCCAGCCAGCGATGCACCGTCCCCTGCGGATCGGTGTACTTATCGTTGCTCAACACCAGCCACACTCGCTCGTGGGACACGGTGACGTCCGACAACGCCTCCGGCACATCCCCTGGCCCGACACCCCGGCGCGGCACTGCGCCGCGATAGTAGTAGTCGAACGGCTGCTGCATATACGAAGCGTTGATCAAAATGACGTCCTGCGGCCCCGCCTGTTGCTCCAGAAAGCACGCCACGTCACGCCAGGCCTCCTGTTCTTGTGCCATCACAACGTACCCGGTCAGCGGCAGAGTCACCAGCACCAGTCCTATGAGCAGACGAGAGCGATACCGGTGCATCGAGAGACTGGCAACGACACCGCCCAACACGTATGGGAGCAAGATCAATGCCTGCCGTTTGACCAACAGCCCACGCAGAATCGCGGACGCGACCAAGATCAGCAGGTAGACAATCGTGGCTGTCAGGGTCAGACCCACACCGGCGCGGACTTTCCTCAGGCGACGAGACAGCACCCGGGCAGCGACGGTGGTCGCTCCCAGTACAATCGTGCCCGTCAACATGGCCGCCGTGTGCAGTTGCGACGGGGAGATGTCAATGCCCCATTCAGAAAGCAACAACTGCAGCGATACGTAGTATCCGCCGGCCCCACCGCTCAACACGAGCTGCTTCACGAACGTGCGCGCCTGCGGCGCAAATAGTAGCGAGACGATCACCAACGCGAGCAGCGCAGACCACCACGGCGCACGACGCGAGCCGCTCACCCGCCGCAACGGGCCAAAAAGGACCACCTGTGCGCCGACGATCAGCAACATCGCATAGTCCGTGTACAGCCCGGCCACTGTCACCACGATCCATGCTACCCATGCCAGCAGACTGCCCCGATGGACAGCCAGAGTATAAGACAACGCCGATGCCAGCCCCAACGTGCACACCAGCGCGTACATCCGGGCTTCCTGCGAATACCATATATGCAGCGGTGCAATCGCCAGCAGCCACGCCGAGGCTGTCGCACTCCACCGCCCGACCCACTCACGGGCCAGCCAGTATAATAGCGGGATCGCTGCCGCGCCAGCAAGCGCTGACGGAAGTCGCAGGACGAACTCGCTCTGCCCCAGACCGACCCAGTAGTGCATCAGCAGATAATAGAGCGGCGGATGTGGGTCCCAGCGGGCTGTGATGATGTCGTCCACGCTCGTCTCCGCGATGTGCAGCGTGACGACTTCGTCGAGCCACAAACTCTTGCGGTCGAGTGCGACCAATCGCAGCGCCAGCGCCACGACCACTGCCAGCAGCGGCAGCCACGTCGTGATGCGCTCTTTACTCATAGACCACCTCCACGACAATGTCGGCGTCGAGTTGTAGCGAGAACGTAAGCGTCCCTCCGTCAATCACACGCGGGGGCGGTGTAGCTGCCAATAGTTGAGCGCCTGGCGGAAGCGCAATCGTCAGCGACACCGGTGTGCCATCTGTGCCCGGTTGCTTCTGAATTAAGAGAGCATAGCACCACTGGCTCTCACTCAACCGGGCAACGCGCGGCAAATCGTATTCGAAACGCGTCGTCAGGGTCTGTCCGTACTCAACGACGAAAAACTGACCGAAGACTGACTTGCCCGCTTCGCCACCCAGCGTGACTGCCTGGCCGTCGTCTGGCTCGCCGCGTACGAGATACTCGCCCGGCGTCGGATGCAACGTCACCGAACGCAGCACGCTGCCGCTCGGAACGTACACGCGAAGATAGTCATAGTAACAGCGATGCATCATCTTCTCATAGGTCAGATCGCCAGTGTATGGCAGATGATGCTGACAGCGCACGCCTTCCCGCCAGCCCTGATGCGCGTACGTCAGCGACAGTTCAGCGACGGCCGTCCCGTCAGCACGTAGCGCGACACGATAGTCCACGTTCTCACTGATCAACGGGTTGACTTTGCCGAAGCCGAGGTTTGCATCAACCATCATCAAGTAGTCACCATCGTTCTCACGCAGCGCCCCATCCCAGCCAACTCGCGCCAGTGTGCTGGCCACTTCTGTGTCGTCTATGAAGATCAACAGGTGACGGCTGACCAATGCACGATACAAGGCTTTCACGGTCTGTACCCAGTCCACGCTGTCAGGATCGTTCTCAACCCGTTCGAGGATGGCAGCCGCCAGTTGCCCGATGAACTCCTTACGGCTAAATACCCATTCGACGGTGATACCGGCGTCGCCAGGATTCCAGGCCGCACGCATAAACTGGCGTACGTTACCCGCCGTCACCGGCTCTGCCACGCCCGGCACGTGTACTTCGCCGAATCCGGTCATAAGCAGTTCGAGCACGCGCTGATCGAGCGCAATGACGCCGTTGACTGGCACGTCCTGCCCATACTCGTAGAAATACGCCGCCTGTCGTGCTGAGGTCGGGAAATCAGGCGACCAGTTGGCGTCGCGGAACAGCCACAGATCCGACCACATGTAGTTGAGCAGCGGTTCCGGTGGTTCGGGGTACGGCTTGTGCGCGTAATCATCTACAACATTCGCATCAAGGAAACTCAACTCGGCGATCCGGCCGGCGTCAAGCGTGAGCCGGCCAGCGCCACTGATGAACCCACCTGTCGGCCGCAACTCGTCTTCGTTCTGCGCCAGGATCAGGTAGGTGCGCGGCTCATCCATACCCAGAAGGTCCGGTGCCACTACTGCGGCTTCCAGCCCGGCCCGCAGGAGCGGCAACCCCTGCTCCAGCAATGCCGTCTTCCCCTCCAGTAGGGGCGCGGTAACCGCGCCCTTACCCGCGTCCACCTGCGCCCAGGCCTCCTGGGCTCGCTCAACCGCCGCCCGCGCCCGCTCCAGGTCGGCCTGACGCTCCGCCAGAAGGCCCGCCATCTGTTCCAGCGAGAAGCCGCCGGAGGCCTCGTCCGTCCCTCCGAAGGCAGCCAGCGCCGGCTCCAGGGCGTCGCACGCCAGCGCCCCGGCCTCGGTCAGGCCGTCGGCCACGGCCAGCAGGTGGGGGGCGGCCTGCAGGTCCGCTCCCACCTTCGGCAGCCACCCCAGAGCCGGGGCCAGCCGGACCAGCCCCCCGGCTTCGCGGCGCAACGCCGCCACGTCGCCGCGCAGGTCTCGCACCAGGCCGCAGGCCGCCGCCGGGTCCAGCGCTTCCGGCGCGTCGGCCAGGGCCTGTGCCTGGGCCAGGTGCTCCCGGAGCGCTTGCCCTATCTGGGCCAGACGCACCCCCCAGACGATGAGCAGTATCACCCCCAGGAGAACCAGCGACCAGCCGACGCGCCGAGGAATTGCGAATTGCGAATTGCGAATTGCGAATTTGTTTGCCACGCTATGTTGAGTCGATTTGGTCATTGGTCATTCGTCATTGGTCACTTTCACAACGGGTCGTCCCACCTGGCGGGCCGCCTCCTCTGGCGACAGGCCGGCCGTTGCGTCCGCCAGGCCCAGCGCCCCGGCCATCATCCTGCGGTACGACTCCTGCCCCCACAGGTCCCGATCCACCACAACCACGTCCGGTCGCTCGTTCAGGACGCCATGGACGTACCATAGCGTGAAGGTGTGCGCGTCCTGCGCGGTGAGAAGGACCGCCTGGGGTGGCGCCTCCTCCAGCACCCGTTCCGCCCAATCCATCGCCGCCCGGTCCCCGCTCAGGTCCATCTGCCCCCAGAAAAGCAGCGCCTGGAGCAGAGGAAGCAGCAGGAGCAGCCACGCGCCATGCCGCAGGCGCTTTTCCAGCCAGCCGGCCGCCTGCGCCAGCCCCACCCCCAGCCAGAGGGCCGCCAGCGGCAGCGCCAGGGCCAGGTAGACCAGCGAGTCGGTGGTGTTGTAGCCGACCGCGTAGAGGCTGAAAGCCCCGAAGACAAGGACCGAGGCCCCTGCCAGCGCACGTCGCTCCCGCCACAGGCGCAGCCAGCCCAGCCCGGCCAGCAACGCTCCAAAGAGAGTAAACTGCCGGGCCAGGAGCCCCGCCCAGGCCAGGAGACGCTGCGGCCAGGCGGCCAGCGGCAGCGCGAACAAATAGCCGTGGTACATGCGCCCGCTGACCAGCACCCACCACCCGCCGAGAGTGCTCACATCCCCCCACGGGGAGGGCACGCCGCCCCGCGCCAGGAGCACCGGCCCGTACATCGCCCCCCAGCCCAGGAGCGCCAGGAAGCCGATCTGGGCCAGCCGCCGCAGCCCCCCCTCAGTCCCCCCCATAGGGGGGAGGGCGACGTCCCAGCCCCCCCAGATCACCAAGGGGGCCATAAACAGGATAGTTGGATGGGCTCCCATTCCCACGCCCCAGGCCAGCCCCAGCGCCCAGGCTGGCCCCCCTCGGAGCGCGAGAACCGCCACCAGTGCGGCGAAAAAGGCCGCCGGTGCGTAGACCTCGGCGATGAGGGCCTGCGACCAGAAAAGTGGGGCCAGGCCGAGACTGAGGCCGGCGCAGATTGCGGATGGCGAATGGCGGATGGCGAATGGCGAATGGCGAATGGCGGACTTATCTGCTTCCTGCTTCCTGCCTCCTGCCTCCTGCTTCCTGCCTCCTGCTTCCTGCCTCCTGCCTCCTGCCTCCTGCTTCCTGCTTCCTGCTTCCTGGCTGATCCCAAAACAGGGAAAGAGACTCACCGCCGCTGCCGTCAGTCCCGCCGCCCCGGCCGCCAACACCGCCGACATCAGATTCAGCCGCCATGCCGGGTTCCCCCACGGGAGGCGGATAAACAGTTCCCCCAACAGCAGATAGGTGGGAAATCCTGGAGGATGGGGAATGCTGCCCCGCGCCACGGCCGTCACCAGGTCGCCGCCGTCGGCCCCATAGTGAGCCCAGGTGAGGGAGGGAGGCATCGTGAGAAGGTAAACAATCAGCGGCAGGGACAACGCCACAAACACACCTGAGCGGAACGGTACGCGGTTCACATCCTGTCCCTACTGCCCGGCTCAGGGCGATAGTCAGGCCGGCGCGGATGAGTTTTTCCGCCCCGGGTTCAGGGAGCGAACTGAGCGATGGCGAGCAGCACGCTGATGACAGTGCCGATCAGGGCCAGCGAGCCGATGAGCCAGCGCGTCTGCACCAGCATCTGATGCTGCATTTCGTCGAAACGTCCCTCAAAGCGGGTGTTCATCTTGTCGAGACGCCCTTCAAAACGGGCGTTCATCTCGTCGAAGCGCTTCTCCATACGCACGTTCATCTCGTCGAAGCGCTCGTTCATGCGGTCGAAACGCTCATTCACCCGGTCGAAGCGCTCATTCATCTCCTGACGCAAACCGCGCAGGTCTGTTTTGACGTCGGTCACGTCGTGCTCCAGAACCTCGAGCCGGGAAATGATCTGCCGGTGCTCATCGCGTGGCACGGCTCTCTCGCTGAGCACACCGTCCAACCAGACGATGAATACATCCGCCACCTCCTCACCCCAGGCTCGACGCAGCGCGGGAGGCGCCTCCAACGTCAGCGGTGACATCGTGTCCTCCTTATCGTTTGTGGAATCTCTCTAGTAGATTATAGCCTGAATCCTCCCTCCTGTCCAGCCATCGGTTCAGGGCCGTTTGCCGAGCCAGCGTACGCTGCCGAGCAGGAAGCCCAGCCCCAGCGCCCAGGCGCGCACGAAAAGCAGCAGGGGGGCAACGACTATCACTGCCCGGTCGCGCCGCCACACCTTGACCAGAAAGGGGACGCCGCTCAGAAGCAGCCCACCCCACGCTGCCAGCCCCCACAACGCCAGCCGCCCGTCCAACAGCCCGGCCACGATGAGGAGTGCACCCAGCCCGGCCAGTCCCATCTGGAGTTTCAGCACCTGGGGAGTGTGCGAATCGCGCACCAGTTTGGAAGGATGGGTGCGCATCACCCGTGCCTTCCAGTAGCCGATCCAGAACTTGCGGCGGGCGTACTCCCCTACCGTGCGGTCGTGAACGTGGACTACCCGCGCCTGCGGCACGAACACCAGGCAGTGGCCCCTGGCGGCGAGACGGAACGAGAACTCCTGATCCTCCACCGAGGCCGTGGGAAAGGCCGCGTCGAATCCCCCTGCCTCGACGAACACGTCACGCCGATAGGCTGCCGAGTAAGTATCCACGAAGTCAATCGAAGGCTGACCACGCATGTGGTCGTAGCGATCCTCGTACTCGACCTGCACGAAGCGGGCGACCGGTTCGCGTTGGCGGGTGAGATAGGCTCCTTTGGCTCCCACCACGTCCGGATCGGCGAAGGCAGCGACCATACGCTCGACCCAATCGGGGGCCGGGACACAGTCGGCGTCGGTGAAGAGCAGGACGTCGCCCTGCGCCACCGCTGCACCCCGGTTGCGCGCTGCCGCCGGCCCTGCGTTGGGCTGCGAAATGACCCGCACGCCAAACGACTGCGCTATTTGCGCCGTCCCGTCCGTTGAGCCATCGTCCACGACGATGACCTCGTCTGGCGGGCAGGTCTGGGCGCTAAGCGCTTCCAGACAATGCCCAATGGTAGATGCAGCGTTATAGGCGGGGATGATGACGGAGATCATTTCTCGCCCTTCACCGGCGCCCGGAACATGCGGAGGTCCCATAGTACCCGCCGCCCGGTCGCGTCCCACGTCAGCGTGCCCAACACCAGCGCCAGGAGTGCAGGAGGAAGGTAGACAACGCCGTGCAGGATAAGGCCGACCGAGAAAGCGGCGTTCCGTTCAACACCCCACAAACCCAGGGAGACGATGCAGAGGCCCTCAAAGAATCCGACCTGTCCCGGCAATGCAGGCACGGCTATCCCCAGTTGCAGCACGGCCAGAAGGAACAGGGCCATCAGCGGCGTGACGGGGATGCCCATAGCCCGCAAGATCAACCAGTTGCTCAGAGTACCAAGTCCCCAGATGACCGTTGAGACGGCAAACGTGCGCCAGGCAAGGCCCGCTCTCTGGAGCCCGCCCAACCCATCGAGTAGCCGTGACGCCGGCCCGGAGAGGGAGCCTCTCAGACGCCCCGGCAGCCTGGCCTCTATCCACGATATACAGGCGAGGAGCCGGCATTTCCAGCGGTGGCTCACGAAGGCGCCCAGCAAGCCGGTGAGCACAACCGCCGAGATGCCAGGCACTGCGACCGTCACCCAAGGGGGTAAATCCATCCACGCGCTCAGCAGCAAGATCAAGATGAGCACCATCAACAAGTCCCACACCTTCTCCACGGCTACCGTACCCAGCAGCCGGAGCCGACTTTCGGACTCGCTGCTGCCCAGCAGATGGGCCCGCACCAGGTCGCCGGCGCGAGCGGGGAAGGCATAGTTAGCCACCTGACCGATCACCAGGGCCGACAGGAGGTTAAGCCAGGAGGGGCGAAGCGGCCTGACGAGTATCGCCCAACGAAGGGCACGCACCCCGATGGTAAGCAGCACGCTCAAGATCGCCAGTCCCACCAGGCCGTAGTTGGCTGCGCTCAACGTCCTGACGACCTGTGGCCAATCCAATGTGCGGACGATCCAGAACAGGCAGATACCGCTGACGAAGAGGCCAGCCCATGTGCGCCAGGCGCGCCACCATCGTCTGGGGGGATGGCGGGGCGGGTCGGTGTCCATCAATACGCCCCCTGCCCTCGTATCACCGCACCCACCGTCATCAGCAGGATGCGCACGTCGAGCCACAAAGACCAGTTGCGGATGTAGTACAGGTCGTCCTCCACGCGCAGCCAATGGTCGGCGCGGTCGCTGCGGCCGTGCACCTGCCACCAGCCCGTCATGCCCTGGGGCACGGCGAAGCGCTTGCGCAGCCACGGTTCATATTGCTCCACCAGCCAGGGCAACTCTGGCCGCGGCCCCACCAGGCTCATCTCGCCCTTCAACACGTTAACCAGTTGCGGCAACTCGTCCAGGCTCCAGCGCCGCAAGACATGCCCCACTCGCGTTATGCGCGGGTCGTCGGGCCGCTTCTCGAAGAGCGGCGGGCCGGCACCGACCTCCTGCGCCAGCGCCATCTCCTGCTCCTCCGCCCCCACGACCATGGTACGGAACTTGAGCATCCAGAACAGCCGTCCCCCTTCACCCACCCGTTCCTGGCGGAAGAGCACCGGCCCAGGCGAATCCAGTTTGATGCCCACCGCGATGGCCACCATCACCGGCGCGGCGAGCAGCAACGCCAGCCCCCCGACCACCAGGTCAAAGGCGCGCTTCGTCGCAAGGGCCAGCCCCTCGATGGCCGGTTCCCGCAGCCCGACGAGGGGGATGCCGGCGAAGTCCTCCACTGAGGCGCGGATGAAGACCAGCGAGAACACATCGGGCACCAGACGCACGTTGACCGGCAGCGCCTGAAGCAACAGTACCAACCGCTCGACCTTCGTCTGTGCATAGGCGGGAAGCGCGACTACCACCTCGTCCACTCCCTGCGCGGCGATGACCTCCGGTATCGTGGTCAGCGGCCCAAAGACAGGGCGTCCCAGACAGCCGGCCTCCTGCTTGGATGGGTCATCGTCGCTGAAGCCGACCAGTTCCAGCCCTGCCCAGCGGTGCTCCAGGACAGCCCGCGCAACCTCGTGTCCAACGTCCCCCGCGCCGGCTATCAGCACCCGGCGTGGATGTCCCAGCCGGTGCCCAAAACGGCGCAGCAGCGGTGGCAGGGCCGCCCGCCACAGGGTGAGCAAGAACAGATCGAGGATATAGAAGTAGAAGAACAGAAGACGGGAGAACTCGCGGAAGAAGAGATAGGTGACGCCGGCGAAGACGAGCGTGGCCATCGTCACCGCACCCCACAGCGACTGGAGGTCGGCGACGTAGCGCAGCGCACGCCCCGGATGGTAGACGCGCAGCGCGACGAAGACCGCCAGCCAGACCGCCGGCACCAGGAGGTAGAACCAGGGAGTGAACCGCAGCCCTTCGTCCAGGTAGACGCCGAAGGGAAGCGTCAGCCGCAGGAGGCGGGCCAGGTGCAGGGCCAGCGCGGTTAACCCCAGGTCAACCGCGATCAGGATCAATCGCAACGCGAAGCCAGCCCGCCGGAGCATCCTTCCCTAACCCGCTGTTCTGCCCCGCCAGGCGCTCCAGGCAAACCAGGCCCAGCCCAGAGTGAGCACACTCCACAGCGCCCGCTCCCACCAGGAGCGGCTCAGAAGTGCCAGGCTCAGGCCGATCAGCCCCATACCGGCGTTGAAGGGGAGCCGGAAGATGCGCCGGTCAAGCACCATACGCAGCCGCTCCCCCCGGCTGTGAGCCAGCCAGTTGGCGTAACTGAGTGCTGCCAGGACGACCCCAGCACCCAGCACCCACAATCCGTTGTAGGCCAGGCCAGCCCAGTCTATCATTGCACCTCCGCTCCTCCGTCCCCCTCTCCCCTGCTCCCTTGCTCCTCTGTTCCTCCGCTCCCCTGCCCCTACATGGGCAGGTACAGGAGTCTATCCACGTACTCTTCGGCGTCGGATGCAGTCCACAACAGATAGAGTTGTTCGATTACCTTGCCCAGGCTGGCACCACGCCTCAGAAGAAGTATCCCGGGGATGCGGTGTCCCGCAGCATAGTGTACCCGCACGTGCTCCGGGATCGTGCGACGATTCGCGGTGACCAGGATATAGCCTGTCTTTTCAATCCACGCCAGGATGTCCAGATCCGATGTACCTTTCGGTGGCGCCAATGGCTGCCCAACCGCCAGAACGTCTATCTCAGTATCAAGCCGCAGCAGTTGGCTCTGGATCGCATGGGGAACGTGTTCGTCGAGTAGGAAGTGCAGCGGGGTCATTGCCGACTGGTCACCAGGTATTCCGGGCCCCTCTCGGCCAATAACGCTTCTCGCTTGCGTTGAATCCGTTCACGCAGTTCTCGTACAAACTCAGGCGGATTGCGCTGCTGTTCCTGCCAGGCGGCCTCTGTGTAGGCCCGCCACTTCTCCAGATACTTGTCTATCTCTCTCTGGTTGTACAGGTAATAGGTGATGGTCGCGTAGACCTGCTCCAGCGTCAGCGTGCGGTAGCGTGCCGCAATCTCCTCCGGGCTGGCGCCACTCAGGTAGTCATCCAACACCGTCTCGATGCCCACCCGCGTCCCTTTGATGCGAATATCATCTGCGCTGAGGAAATCAAAATAACTACTCCATTCCATCTTATCCTCCCAACACTCCAGGGCGAACGCATTTATAATTCCAGACCGATTTTGCTCCCGCCGGATCGCCAGATCCGGCGGCTGAACAGACCAGATTGAGCGAGTTTGGCCTCCCTTTAGCCTGGATTTGACAATCCAGGCCGAGCAAACGGATAAATGCGTTTGCCCTACCCAACACTCCTGCCTGGATGGGCTCATCATCTGTCAACCCACTACCGCCTCTCATTATACCGCATCACATCCCCAAAATCAAAATTGAAATCACTCGTCCTTCTTGCTCTCTCCCTCACCTGCCAACGCCGCCAGCAGCCCCAGCATCCACCAGAATAGAAAATTGGGGCGGGAGCCCAGGGCCAGGGCGTCGGCCAGGCCATAGACGTGCAGGCCCACCAGCCCACTCAGCAGCCCCAGCGCCACAGCCCTCACCCCCGCCCTCTCCCCAACCCCTCCCCCACCTCCCTCCCAGGTTTGGGGGGGACCGAGGGGGGGCGGAGAGGGGCCTGGGGTGGAGACCGCCGCCTGCCATCCCACTGCCCCCGCCAGCCCCAAAAGGGCCAGGTAGGCCACCAGCCCCGGCAATCCCAGGTCCAGCGCCGTCTGCAGGAAGACGTTGTGCGCGTGGGCGAAATCATGCCCCGGAGGGAACCCAAAAGGAGGATAGAGAACCCACACCACCCGCCGGAAGGCGCCCAGACCACAGCCGGTGAAAGGGAAGTCCTGGATAGCGTACAGCGCCCGCGACCAGATCTCAATCCGGCCCTGCACAGTGATTGTGCCCACGGGGGACTCCACCTGCCTCTGTGCCACGCCGTAGAGGAACTCCCCCACCTGCTCCGGGCCCAGGTGCACCACCAGCGCCACCCCCGCCGCCAGCGCCAGCAGCGGCAGGGCCAGGCCCACCCCCCGCTGCCAACGCCGCCGTCCACTCAGCCCCCAGAGGGAGAACAGGGTCAGCAGCCCGACCAGCCCTCCCACCCAGCCCCCGCGCGACTGGGTGAGGAAAAGCGTGCCGCCCCAGACCACCGCTCCTGCCAGCCCCAGGAGTCGCCGGGGCAGGTCGCGCCAGGAGAAACGTCCCTCCAGCAGCACCGCCACCGGCAGGGGCAGCAGCAGCGCCATCACCCCCGCCAGTTGATTGGGATTGATGCCCCCTTCCGGGGCAGCCGGCAACAGCACTACCTGGCCAGGCAGACGCTCCAGCCACACCTGCAGGCCCGGCACCTTGAGCGACCACGCCGTCCCCAGCAGCCCCATTCCCCAAACGCCAGCCCCCGCCAAAAGGAAAAGGGCCAACGCTACCCGGCGGCCTTTATCTCCCCGCATCCCTGCCGCCCAACGGAACAACCCCAGCCCCAGGATGAGTCCCGTGGCCTTCGGCAGAGTCAGGTCGGGCAGCGCCGACACGCCGACGCCCACCCCTACCATCACGGCGAACAGGAGAAGCGCGCCGTTGAAGGGGGTGACCGGCCAGGGCCGGCGGCGGGCCAGGCTCGCCATCCAGAACAGGGCCAGCAGCACCAACACAGCGAGCGTGGCCTCTGGCTTCAGGGTGGGGAAAAGCAAGAACGGTGCCGCCAGCGCCAGGAGGAGGAACTCCAGCCTATACACCGCTCCCCAACGGCCTATACTCCGGCACAATGTCCCGCATCTTGGCACAAATACGCATCGTTCCCCCCCCCCTCACCAGCACCTCCAATTCCTGCAAGTGGCGAGACAGCGCCTCGCTATCCCACGTATTGTTCCCCTGCGCGACGAGTATCTTCTCGTGCTGCGTCAGACGGGGTTCCTCACCATTGGCAAACAGCTCTTCACTCAACTTCTCTCCTGGACGAGAGCCGGTGAAGACGATCTCGACGTCGCGTCCGGGCTCCAGCCCGGAGAGGCGGATCAACTCCGTCGCCAGGTCCACGATGCGCAACTGCTCACCCATGTCCAGGACGAAAATCTCGCCTCCTTGCCCCAGCGCGGCCGCCTGGATGATGAGTTGCACCGCCTCGGGAATGGTCATGAAGTAGCGCCGCATCTCCGGATGAGTCACCGTGACTGGCCCTCCGTTGGCGATCTGGTGCTGAAAGAGAGGCACTACGCTGCCCCGGCTGCCCAGGACGTTGCCGAAGCGCACCGCTACGTAAGCCCGCCCGGTGCGCCGGGCAGTGTTCTGCACCAACAGTTCGGCCACTCGCTTGGTGACCCCCATCACGTTCACCGGGTTGACCGCCTTATCGGTGGAGACGAGCACGAAGCGCGCGACGCCGTTGGCCTCGGTCGCCTGCAGCAGACAGTGGGTGCCGAAGATGTTGTTCATCACTGCTTCGGCCACGTTGGTCTCCATCAACGGCACGTGCTTGTGGGCTGCGGCGTGAAAGACCACCTCGGGCTTGTGGTGGGTGAAGACTGCCGCTAACCGGTCATAGTCACGAACGTCGGCGATGAGCGGCTGCGCGGCCAGGTGGGGGAACTTCTCCGCCAGTTCCAGCAGGATGTCGTGAATGCTATTCTCACCATGGCCCAGCAGGAGCAACTCTTTCGGATGGTACAGGGCAATCTGCCGGCACAGTTCCGCGCCGATGGAACCGCCGGCCCCCGTGACCAACACTACGGCATCGGAGAGATAGCGCCCCGCCTCGGCCCCACCAATCCGTACCGGCTCGCGCCGCAGGAGGTCCTCAATGCGCACCTCGCGCACCTGCCTGACGCTCACCTGGCCGGAGAGCAACTCGTAGATACCCGGCACAGTCTTACAGACGACGCCAGTCCGCTGGCAGATGGCGACTACCTCACCGATGGCTCGCCCCGCTGCGGTGGGCATGGCGATGATCACTTCGTCTATTCGCTCCTCGCGGACCAGGCGCGGGATGTCCTCCCGCGAGCCCTGCATGAGCACGCCGTGGATGGTCATACCGACCTTGGCGCGGTTATCGTCCAGCAGGCCGACCGGCACGAGCCCCAGGCCAGGGTTGGCCTGCATCTCGCGCACGATCATCGCCCCGGTGTCGCCAGCGCCCATCACCAGCACGCGCTGCTGCTGCTGGCGTTGATCGTCGTCCAGATGGTTGTTGCGCCATAGTCTGGCGAGCGGGCGGTCGGCCAACAGCCGCACGGCGAAGCGCGTCCCGCCGACCAGGGACAGGCTGACCAGCCAGTCGAGGATGGGGATGGAGCGAGGCAGAGGGCGGAAGTCCACCAGAAGCGAAGCCAGCGAATACACCAGCAGCGTCACCACCGCCGTGCCGATCAGCGTCGCCAGAGCAATGTTAATCAGTTCGTTGGCGCTGGCGTAGCGCCAATAGCGGCGGTAGAGGCCGAACAGGTGGAAGATCGCCGGTTTGACCAGCGCTGCCAGAGCCGCAAAGAGCAACAGCGTGCGTATGTACGGTTGTAGGCCAGGGAGGTCCAGCCGGAGGAGAAAACTGAGCACGGCGGCCAGCGGCATCAGTAGCACGTCCGCGATGAGGAAATAACGATTGCGGATCGGCGGCAGTTTGCGGGGCGAAGCGGCGTGGGTCATGATGATACTCGGTTTTGTTCAGAGTAGGACGCAGAGGTTGGGGAATGGAGAGTGGAGGATGGAGAATGGAGGAATGTGCTGCCAGCAGTCACGTCTTCCGGCGTGAACAGATGCACCGCCTCCTCCTCCACACCTTCAACCTGTACCTGGCCAAAGGCTCTGGCGAAGAAGGCGTAGTGCACATCCCACCGCGAGGTGTCGCCCCGCAACCACAGCAGCCCTTTCTCGATCAACGCATTCAAATCCTGGGCCGTCACGTTGGTGGCCCGCCAGCGTGCTTCGCCTGCTCCCGCGCATCGTGTACAGGCCCCATGCCTTGCGTTTTGACACCTATTTGGTCTTCATCTCCCATCCAACCCCCGCCCGTTCATCGAACAGATTATACCTGTAGAACGGCCCGATGTCAATCACAAGCGATGCCTCTTCCCCAATTCCCCTCTCCCCCTCCCCTTGTCTCCCGTTCTCTCTTGCTCCCCTGTTCCTCGGCTCTTCCGCTCACTCAATCACCCGCCAATACACCCCCTCCAGCAGCGCCACCGGCCGCTCCCAGGTGCACTTCTCCTCCACCAGCCGTCCCCAAGGGAGACAAGGTGACAAGGAGACCAGGAGACAAGGTGAACAACTCGTTGCTGCCGTCGCTGATGATCGGCGTTGGTCATCGTTTCGGCCACTAAGAACACGGATTTCAGGACGTAAGATGGCCCAACTCGACGTGGAACTCTACAATCTGCTCACCTCTCCCCTTCGTCCTGCAACACCCGTATGTAAAGCGTGTCGCTCACCCGGAAGCCTGCCACGTCGCGCAGTGTGTCCAGGTGGGGTTTGATGGCATTGATAAGCCCTTTGCGCTTGGTCTCGACAAGGATGCCGATCAACCCTGCGTAGCGCACACCTAAGTGACGGGCGGTTTCTCGTCCCAGGCGTTCATCCATCAGGAGCAACTCGGCTCCTATCTCCAGCGCCAGTGCAATGGCCTCGGCTTCCCCTGCGTCCAAATCCTGTCGCAAGGCACGCACCAGATCCTTGTTCGCGACCTCTCGGGCCTGAATCCAAGGAGCCGTTCTGACTTCCTCAGCACCCGGTTGTCCCGCTCCTTCGATGACGACTTCTTGCCAAACCGCTTCGGGGATCAAAAGTTCGCCATAGAGTTCGCGGAGAAGATCGATCTTCCCAATCCTGGCCAGGTTGATCAATGGTGAAGCATTGCTCACAACGCTCATAGCCGGCCCAGTTCCTTCAGTGTCGCCAGGTCTTCCTCGTAATCTTCTACATCGTAGTGCACGGGGACCTCTCTGCTGCCCAGGAGTTGTTGGAAAGCCCACGCAGTCATATCGGCCATCTCCCGAGCCTTACCGAAGGACAACTTCCCCTGCTGGAACAGATGGATGGCGAGTTCCCGCCTCAGCTCTTGCGGGGTCATCCGAGTGATGTGAATGACTTCACGCGGTATTTCGATGGCAATCATATAGGACATTTCTCAACCTCCTGCCCCCAAACTATACCCTCATTGAACCTTTCCTATATTGTACTCCATCCTCACCGAAAATCAAAACGCAGACGCCCCTTCGCGCCCGCCATTCCTCTCCCCCTCTCCTTGTCTCCCTGTCCCCCCCTCTCCCCCTCACCCTGTCCCCTCGTCTCACCTGCCCGCCGATACACCCCCTCCAGCAGCGCCACTGACTGCTCCCGGGCCCCCCTCCGGCGCGACTTGACAGGTGGTCAGTCAGAGTCATAATTGGGATGGTTTAAGAACTCCTTCTTTGACGACACAGGCAGATGAATGGAACACGGATCAACACAGATTGCACGGATAAACACAGAAAAATCAGTGAGAATCCGTCTGATCCGTGACTATCTGTGTCCTATTTTGAGTTCTTAAATCACCCCATAATTGGTACAAGTTCTCCAGGTCTTATAACCTGTAGAGAAAGGTGTTCATAGTATGCCTAAGACCATCGCGCTACAAGCCTTCCGCCGCCATCTCAGCCAGGTGATGGGCGAAGTAACTTACGGTGGGGAGACCTACATCATCGAGAGTTATGGGCGTCCAGCCGCCGTGCTGCTGAATATAGACGGATATCGGCGGCTACAGGCCACCCCCTTGGGAGAGAGGGTCACGCCCGCACGCATCATCAGCCCCCGTTTGGCGAACCCGGCTCAGGCTGAGGATTTCGAACTCGAGGTTATGGTGGAGGGCACTCATGCCTGAGTATAGTGCTACCCATTTCTCACCACCGGCTCCTACTGCCCGGGCAAGCCTGATCCACCCGGATACAGGCCGAACCCTGGATGATGTACCCATGCTGTTAGACACAGGAGCAGATATCCCCCTGGTGCCCGCAGAGGCCTTGCGGAACCTGGGGGTCGAAACGTTGCCGGATTTGTACGCCCTGGAAGGATTGGCAAGAATTCACATCCCCTTACCCTGAATGACGCTTCCGTCCTGCTCCTTTCTATGGGGTGAACTGGGCGACGGCCAACAGCACACTGATCACGGTGCCGATCAACGCCAGCGAACCGATGAGCCAGCGCGTCTGCACCACCATCTGGTGATGTATCTCGTCGAAACGCTCGTTCACGCGGTCGAAGCGCTCGTTCACGCGGTCGAAGCGCTCGTTCATCTCCCGGCGCAACTCGCGCACATCCACTTTGATCTCAGAAACGTCGTGCTCCAGAATCTCCAGCCGCGACAGCACCCTCCCGGTACTCATCCCGAGGAACTCCATACTCGCGGATCATCTCCTGCAGCCAGGGGACCACCTCGACCATCACCGCATCCCCCCATGCCTCGCGCACTACGCTGGGCACCCGAACCGCCATGCTCTCCTCCCTTCATCCGTAATCCATCGCACGTCTCATTGAAAGACCTTCCATCATGGCTTGACTCTCACCGTGCATATTATACTCTATCACGTCTCCAAAATCAAACGCGGACGCCCCTCGCGCCCGCCATTCCTCTCCCCCTCTCCTTGTCCCCTTGTCATCCCTGCTCCCTGAGCCGCCAAAACAAAAGCGGCGACACACCGTGCCGCCGCGCCGGTCCAATCATCCGCCGGAGGTCCATTTCTGCCTCAGGTAGCAGGGGCTGTGATCTCCAGAATGCCTGTGGGGTAGTCAATCAGTGTGCGAAAATACCGCAGGAAACTGAGCCCCAGCAATCCTTCAATTCCGGCAATCTCCGGAATGTCGTGGCAGATGACGTCAATGGCTTCAGCGCGTAACTCCGCCAACTCGATACTTTCGACGGTAATGACGGGAGTTTCGATGACCCCGTTGGCCGTCACAGTGGACATTCTCCGCTTCGAGATGGCCGGATCGTAGCCGATGTCCTTGATCACGTCCCACGCAATGACCGTGTAGGCGGCACCGGTGTCCAGGATCACATCAATCTCTCGTGTTCCGGCCGGGCCACAAAGTCGCACACGTCTGAGGACGATGGGGATGTCAAGTTGTGCTTGCATCACAGGAGTACCGCATAGCCCGGTGGCACCGGCGGGCCGGCGTAGGTAACGTAAGCGTGCCCTATCTTCCTCTCTCGGAGTTCACGATGGAGCGCTCGACGATCTCGATTGTGAGCGATAATCTGGCCCCAAAGTTCCCCTGCCGGCGTCTCCTCCGTGACCAGGAATGCCAGCCATTGACCCACGTATTGCCGCTTTGCGTTCTCGAGGCTTACTTTTTCCACCATGCCCTCACCTCCTGACGTACCGCTGGAATCGGCGCAGCGATCTTGTGATTGCTAATCCCAATCAAATTATACTCTCAAAAGGCAACATTGTCCACTGCAGGCGCCGGTTTGAAGCGTGAAACAGCGGCCACTGGCCGGGCCTCCATCAAACGTACACCAGATTGGGATCATCACGGATATAGGCCATCTTTTGCCCCAGATAGGGTAACGGCGGCAGGTCATGCCAACTCCGCAGCAGATGGTAGGCCGGCGAAGTGAGCAGACGGCAGGCGTCCACCGCCTCGCGCCACTCCGCCCGGCGAATCTCGGCCACTGTCTGCGCAGAGGGCAACAAGCCAAAATCCCACGCCGCACACAGGCGGGCCACAAAGTCCACCCGCTCCGCCAGGCTATCCAGTTCTGCCGGCGGCTCGACGTCTGGGTAAAGAGCGCCATCCAGCCAATCATTCTGCGAGTGCATCCAGAAACTCCTGGGCAAACCAGCGCCGCACTCGTTCCGCTTCCGCCCGCTTCGTGGGATCAGCAATCCCCCTCAATGGACGGTGTTGAGCGATGCGCGCCAGGTGCGTCTCCACGGCCAGCCGCGCCCGGGCGCTATCCGTATCGCTGCCTGCCAACTGTTGACGGCGTCGCCAGAGTCCCCAACATCTCTGTGGCACCGTTAACCCGGCCTGGCATAGTGCGTGAACGTCACGAAAGTCTCGCGGCGCTCCGCGCTCGACCAATGCCACCATCTTGCTGGCCAAAAGGTCCGGGAAACTATCCAACAGCACATCTATCCAGGGTGCCGGTGCTGATAGTTCCAGTTGGGCAGAACGACGCGCGACTTGAAAACTGAAGACCGTCTTCCCTTCATGCATCAATTCAATACTGACCACATCGCCCCAGGCACGTGTTTTGACCTGCCCAAGAGGTTGGAGCGTCGCTTCAATCACCCTGATCACCTGGCGCCGGTTCTCTGCAGTGGCCGAGGGGACCCACCAGGCATCCACGTCGTGGGTGGGACGGTAATCAAAGTAATGCAACAGGCCGAAAGCGCCGCCCAGGGAGATTTTTTCTCCCAGCCCGTCAGCAGCCAGGGCCTGCAAACAGGCCTCGGCATAATCGGGCACGTGTGCCGGGCGACGCGGTTGCATCACATCGCTGCTGTTCACCCTGTCCCCCGTTCTGAAACCGTGAGCGTCGCTGCACATCCGGTCCCCATAAACTCCTCCATCGTCGCCTGCCCCGGCTGGCTGATCCCCTCGCGCTTGAGTATCTTCCAGGCCGTCAAGGCGATGATCTTCACGTCCAGCCACAGTGACCGGTTATCCACATACCAC
>Ga0315543_1001369_pt1 | contig 26625 bp, 23 predicted proteins | sample SalMarSW160210MG_2_FD_203098 | JGI IMG/M metagenome (GOLD analysis project Ga0315543, IMG submission 203098) | Salt marsh sediment microbial communities from the Plum Island Ecosystem LTER, Massachusetts, United States - Salt Marsh Sediment SW1601-210 ... | reverse complement strand
AGCAAAATTAACGAACCACATTATTGACTAGTAGCAATAAAACTACTTACGCGATGAGTAAGCGCCGCCAGATGGGTATGATCTCTTTTGCCCTGATACTGGCGGCTTTTTTCGTTTTGCTCGATCATACTTGTGCCAAACGTAAATTGCGAACTCGACCCGAGTCCGAAGAGCAAGCGAGAGCATACGATTTCAGGAAATATCATGGCAAAACATTTATGGTCGTGAATGTTGTTGATGGTGACACTATAGATATTGACATACCAGACGGACAGTATAACAACACGCGCATAAGACTTTGGGGAGTTGACACACCTGAGACCAAACACGAGAAGTACGGTGTGATGTTCTTTGGACCAGAAGCTACTGAGTTCACAAGGAAATTGGCTCATGGCAAAAAGGTTCAAATTTACCTAGATGAAGGAAACCGTACGCGAGGTAAATACGGCAGACTCCTAGCTTACGTAAAATTGCCTGACGACGGATTTTTAAACGAGGTTCTTTTATCCGAAGGCTTTGCTTATGCAGATTTGCGATTTCACCACAGTTTTTATAACAAGTACAAGCAGTTAGAAGCTGCTGCCCGCAGCCAGAAGAAAGGTTTGTGGGAAAATGTGACGCGTGAGCAATTGCCCGAATGGCTGCAAAGAATGAAACCGAACCTGCTGAAAAAATAATCTCAGCCAATTTTTGCCTTTGAAATTGGCTTTGTTTGGGTTTGTATTTTTGGAGCCTGAAGGCAGTTTCATTTTCATAATCCTTTGTGACAAAGACATTTGCGTTCATCCTGGCTTTTCGGAAATTGGGTTTGTTTTGCATAATTGACCAGTGGTCAGGGTTCAGGGGCCAGGGGGCAGGCTTCAGGGATCGGGTTTCGGGGGTCATAGTTAGTGAATAGTGGTTCATAATTCGTCGCTCGTATTTCGTATTTCGTGGTACGTTGTGAGTGGTTAAATGGTTAATTGGTTAAATGGCATTTCACATTCGGGGTCCAGCTTTCGCATGACCAGGAGCCTTTGAAGCTCGAGTATCGTTTTGTACAGGCTGTGCTCTATTCGGCGTTCATACATCAACAGCCGCTCAAGCACCCTTCCATTTGAGAAGTCCTTTATCGCCATACGACCCAGAGCTAAATTCGTTCCGCCTGTGGCGGACCGCGTATCTCGTGAAGCGTGAAGCGTATCGCGGGTGGAAGATCCGCCTACGGCGGACAAGTTACCTTTTAATAACAGAGATTTGGTGAGCTTGGCTAATGGGCTGGAGGTATTATCTGCGTTCAATGCGTCGATGGTCTGGTTCTGGATTCTACAGACCCGTTTTAGCCGCCATGAGAGAGTGACAATGCGTTCTGCTAACATAGATTCCATAGGGCTGGCCGGGGCCAGCTCGGCGAGCAACTGCTGGCGGTAGAGGTCGAAGTCGGCCTGGCTTTCTGAGCTGATTATCTGGCTCCGGCTCGCTCCGCCGAGACGAGCGTCCTGCCGGGCGGAAAGGCCGTGTTGGACGGCGTTTTGTGAGACGGCGGCCTTGCCGCGGCGTGAGCGTGGGCCGGTTGATTTTTGTGCGTTACGCCGGTTGGCAATGATTTGCGCTTCGCTGGACATTAGGAAGCCTCCTGATTGATTATTGATAATTGATAATTGACCATGAACCACGAACAATGAACCATGAACAACGAACGATGAACTACGAACTATGAAATGTCTATTTATTTCCGCCCCCCCAGGAAAGGGGCAAGCTCCAGGCGGTTTATGTTTGTTTAGCGCCAAACATGCGGGTATTTTAACATATTTTCAAACAAAAGTCAACAAAAAAACGACCAAAAAAGCACCTTTTTTGGTCATCCTTAGCGAAGTCGAAGGACCTCAATTTCGTCTGGCCGCCCTGAGCGCAGTCGAATGGGACTATTACAAAAAAATCTTTTTTGGTCATTCAAATTTGTTTCAGATTTATAGCTTAGGATTTTAGGATTTATGCGAGATACGAGCTACAAGCGACGGATTTGTCACGGTGATTTCGCGGTCCTCAACTTCAACTCATAAAATACTACAATTTCTTGCTTATTTCTTTCCCACAACTATTTCTTGAAGCCATTCTGCATATTTGACCATTATATCATTGACATTCTTCATATCATCAATGAGAGCCTCGTATTCCGGATACTTTCGCTGTATCTCTTGAGGAGACAAGCGTTCTTTTGCACACTCTTTTTTCTCAAAGTCATACCAACTACGAAATTTTGCCTGCCATTTAGTTAAATGTGGCCGCAAACCATTATTAAGAACATTTAGCATAACAGTAACCAATGTACTTGTATTTTGGTCTTTGCGAAGCTTATGGGCAGGTATGCTTTTAGCCAATTCCCGCAATATTCCAAAAGCAGAGTACCAAGAGTTATATACTTCAACTATTACATCATTTTCTTCCTCAAATGGCAATGCAACCTTTCTCGTAATTAATTCAGTCCATGCCTGATAGGCAATTTTGATAGTATCATTATTAGGTTTGATTTTAACCTTACCCAAACCTACTATTGGTATCTCACCCTCGACAACATCATATCTATGCCAGATTTTACCATTACTTTTTTTGAGAAACAATAATATGAACAAACCAATAGCTAGAAATGCAAGCAACAAGGGGCTAATCTTGAAAAGCATAGCCCAGTTTTCATCAAATTGAATACTAAGCACCTCTTTCCATTTATCTAATAATCCAGTCCAGTTCATGACAAATTCCTTTTCATGGTATCACGACCGTTTCTGATTAGTGTGGTTTCTTTAGACAATTCTCTTGCCAATTGTATAGCCGTTACAAGTTCAGTCGGATTGTCTGTCCAATGAACAAAATTGGCATATCCTGATTGTATATTGTCGTAAAGTCGTCCTGGTACAGTATATTTGCCATCGTAACCAGCTTTATTGTCAGGTAAAATGATACCAAGAAGACCGTGTTCTTTATTGAGTGTTGCACATATTTCCCAATCAATGAATTTGCGTTTATAGCTTTCCTTACCACACAATACTACCGTAACCGAACTGCCCTTGATATAGTCTTCTCTGATTCGTCGCATCTGATATTCCGTTTCGTGGCTCTCAATGTTCCTGTCAACAGATGTATCAGTAATAATGTCATAAGTATCACTAAACAGTCCACTAAACTTATCATAGTCCCATTGATCGTTTTCGTGGTGATAGCTTACAAACACTCGTGGCTTTACTGGCTGTCCAAAAGGCTGATTGCCAAAATTGTAATCACCGAATCCAAATGACATTTTAGTATCTCCTACGTTACTGCCCTACATTTTATTATCTCCATAGAGTCCCATTGGTTCTTTCTTTTCTTCTCAACCTCTTTAATTAAATGATTCCTACAAAGCCATTTTCGCCAAACCCAAAGCACATTTTCAGACAGCCGTATGCCCACTACCTGCAAATCAAATCCTTCGGCCACTGAATCTATACTTCTGCCTCTTTGGCTAGCCCTCTTCTCTTTTATCTTCGGTTACGCTTCCTTCCGGCTTAAAGCGTATTATGGAAGTCCCCGATTTCACTAAACTAACAAGCCACTCTCGCAGCATCACTACAGTTTGTAGAATCAGGACGCCCATCAGGATAAGCGATAAGGTCTTAGAATACCCTATAGCCAACAGTGATCCAATCGATAGTATAACTACCCCAACGGTCGAAAAAAAGATCAACTTTGTGCTTGTCGCCCTCTGTACGCACCTGTATGTTTTATACGCCTTAACAACTTCCGAATACGCTCTTGCGGCTTCTGAGTGAATCTCCTCATGATTCATCAACTTGCGAAGCCTGTCCAAAGCAGCTACGAGATTCCGATCAGCGTTTGCTACAACACTCTTCAATTTTGTCACAAAAGCAAAAAGGAGGCCAACATATAACACACCCATAAAGGAAACCATAGCAATGACAGCCCCTTCTGAAATTTTTATATTCTCGAGCATTATTTTGTCTCCCGGAAACGGTCTAGATTACATCCTAGCGCGAGTGCGATAAAGCTAACAACCAGACCTCCAATAGGAGCATATAAAGCAATGATTTCACTCTTCAGAATAAATGTCCCTGTGACACTCAACAACACCACAACTACGAGTCCAGCTACAATACTACTAAAAGGCCCCCAAAACGATAGGCGTTCCCGAGAACTAAGGATCGCATATAAGATGGCCGGGAAGAGAACAACAACAAGAGCGTAGATATTTATAAGGAAGTTGAATATACCAAACACAAAAAAAACAAGAACTATACCACTTAATCCGAAGAAGGGAATAAAAAAGCGGGATATGCCGACGAATCTCCTCTCCTCATCTTGGGAAAACTGCGCAAACCTCCGATAGAGATTAGGGTTGAATATAGTACTATACCAATCATACATGAAAGTTTGGGTCAATGAGTTGAGAAGCGAGTCGACTGTTGAGACTATTGATGAAATAATTCCAAGAAGTATAAACCCAAAGAATATATAGCCCATAGGCACAGAACCGGCCGTTAACGTTAGGAACTCATTTAATAGAAGATTAGGGTCTTTTATATCGCCCTGAATGGCTCTGACTGCAATTCCAAGACTTATAAAGATCCAAAACAGAAGAGTGTACTCAACAATTGAAATCAGAAGATGCTTGCGGACATCTTTACCAAATTCTTCGTCATTTTTATATCCAGCACTCATAGCGAAGGTGCGTTGCCACATATCCATAGTGCAGAACTGGTAAGGTAGGGAAATAATGAACAGTGCAAGTACTGTGAGCCAACCCATTGCGAAGGGGCTTCTCAATTCTAGCGGAATAGAGGCATCCTTTGCTGAGGTAGAGAACAAATATATCACCGTACCAAACATTATTGCTGCTGCAAACTTTATGAGCCAAACCTGATATTTATCTGTCTTAACAACCCCAGCATATCCTGCTACGTAAGAATAAATGAAAGCTACGCCCGCAACCATAACAGCAATCGTAAATGCTGGGGTTTTCCCCATTATCGGCTTAAGTACAATTGCAGCCATATATATCTCCACGCTCATTAGCGCCCAAAAGATGATGGACGTAACTCCAGATGTTACAACCCGAAGAGCTACATTTCTCTTTCCTGGTCTACTGAATCTATTCGCTAGAAACTCATGTAGCGTATGGTCCGTCTTCAGATGCGGAATGATTTTAGGAAACAAGAGGTAATACAGTAAAATCCCAATCGCCCATGTCAGAGGTCCCCAGAGCATCGCTGAAACTCCATACCGGTAACCGATTGATGCCGAGAACATCAATGAACTGGCAAGGCCAACGTTCGTCCCGACATAAGTCTGGCGAAACTCAGGCGCCCGCATTTTTCGATCTACAAGGAAAAATCTCCCGGGCGATGTGATTTTCTCATATTCCGGTAGCATTAGGAACAGATAGAACAGTAAGGGCATGATCAGCAAAGGATAAACAACAGCAACAGGTGAAATAGCGACGTAGAAGATCGTTGCTATAATGAGCGTAGCGATAACAAAAGATGTTCCCAGTTTCATTTCAAACCGCATGGCTAAACCCTTTCCAAAATAACATTACATCCCTTTTCTCTCGCTATACCCCAGTTCTCACCCGAAAACACCGTCATACAATATCCCAACTCGCAATTCCCGCCAATTAAATTCGTCCGTCCTCCGTAGAAGTTCCACTTCGGAGGATGGATATCTCATATCTTGTGAAGCGTATCTCAAATATCGTATCTCGTGAAGCGTGAAGCGTATCTCGTGTATTGTTTCCACTCCCGGATGCATCACGCATTTAGTCGCAGAAAATAACATAAAAGAATTGAAAAGGCAAAGAAAAAAAGACAGCGTTTAGCGGGTAGCGTACAGAGATTGCTGCGCTTCACTCGCAATGACAAAAAATCCCCCCAGCACCCATCCTTCGTTATCCTTCTTCGCCATCCTCCTTCGCCAAGGCTACTAAGGAACCGGCTACGAAGGAACCAGCTTCGGAGGGCAAGCAGGGGTGGGTAAAAAGGACGAAAAGATAATTTGCATTTCATTATTACTTAGAGGCTTTTCTGGCGTGGCGCTGCCTGTCGACTTCTTTCAGCAGGCGTTTGCGTATTCGAATGGAATTAGGACAAATCTCAACAAGCTCATCTTCCTGAATATATTCAATCGCCGCCTCAAGACTCATCTTTCTTGCAGTCCTGACCTTGGCTGAGTCGTCTTTGCCTGCTGACCGAATGTTAGTAAGCTGCTTGCTTCTTACTACGTTTACAGTTATGTCCCTTTCCTTGCAGTGCTCCCCGACTACCTGTCCTTCATATACGTTTTCTCCGGGCTCAACAAAGAAAATGCCCCGGTCATATAAAGCATCAATCGCATAAGCTGTCACTTGCCCGGTAGTGGTCGCAATCATAACGCCGGCTTTGCGTTGCGGTATCGCTCCGCGCATCAGCTCATATCTTTCAAAGGTATGATGCATAATCGCTCTGCCTTTCGTAGCGTTCATCATTCTGGCATGAAGTCCGAATAAACCGCGAGATGGTATCAAAAATTCCATATGGACAAAATCGCTCGCACCGCTTTTGGCGTCCATTTTCATTATTTCACTTCGCCGGTCGCCTAGAAGACTCATCACGGAACTCTGACAATCCAGCGGGCAATCCACCGCAAGTATTTCTATAGGCTCATGACGCCTTGCCTCGACCATTTTCAAAATTACATTCGGCTTGCCCACGCAAACCTCATACGCTTCGCGCCGCATATTCTCCAGCAAAATACCAAGATGCATCAGTCCTCTGCCTGAAACAGTGAATTCATCGTTGCTCTGCCCAGCTTCAACTCTCAATGCAACATTTTGCTGTAGTTCCTTCTCAAGTCTATCTCCAATCTGTCTGTTCGTGACATATTTGCCGTCTCTGCCTGAAAAAGGTCCGTCATTAATCCTGAATGTCATTGACATCGTCGGTTCATCAATAGGTATAACCGCAAGCTTCGAAGGATTATCCGCGCAGGCAATAGTGTTACCGATATCAACAGGGTCAAGTCCCGATATCGCACATATGTCACCGGCCTGAACGTTTGAAACCTGCTTTCTGCCGAGACCATAAAACTGATGAATCTGCATAACCTTTTGCTGTGTATGCAGGCCTTCGGCGTCAATTACAGTGACTTTCTGACCTTCACTTATCTGTCCGGCAAAAACCCTGCCTATCGCAATTCGCCCTACATAATCCGAATATTCCTGATTCGTCACCAGCATTTGCAACGGAGCATCCTTAACAAGCTTCGGCGGAGGAACATTCTTTATGATTGCTTCGAACATTACCTGCATATTATCAGTTTTTTTCTCAAGGTCCGTTGTAGCCCATCCTTCCCTTGCCGATGCGTAAACAAGCGGAAAATCGAGTGCCTCATCTTCGGCTCCAAGCTGACCAAGTAAATCGAAAACTTCGTTGACAACATCATCCGGCCTGCTGTTTTTGCGGTCCACTTTGTTGATTACGACTATTGGCCTTAGCTTATGCTTGAGCGCCTTGCTCAATAAAAATCTTGTCTGCGGCATAGGTCCTTCAAACGCATCGACCAAAAGAAGCACGCCGTCTGCCATTTTTAAGACGCGCTCAACCTCTCCGCCAAAATCGGCGTGCCCAGGCGTATCGATTATATTGATTTTATATTCCTTGCCTTGAGAATCTGTATAGTTAATCGCGCAGTTTTTACTGAGAATTGTTATGCCCCGTTCCTGTTCCAGCGGATTGGAATCCATAATTAATCCATGCTCGCCGCCAGCGAGTTTATCAAGCTCCTCCTGGCGAAACATTCCCGACTGGTACAGAAGCTGGTCCACCAGCGTCGTTTTGCCGTGGTCGACATGAGCAATTATCGCTACATTACGAATATAATCCGAATACATAACAACTTCCAAAAAGGGATTAGTGAATATTAAGGACTTGGTTTAATTTTCACCGTGGAAACCGACTACTCTACACCATTTTTTATGAATGTCAATTCAAAACTGCCTCCTCACAACTCTCTTGCATCCAATACCTTTCCTTAACTGGTATGCTTTGCAATTATACGGATTTTGGACGAGATTACGAGAGAAATTATTTATTGTTAAAGCCTTAAAAGATGATAACTCTACCGCACCAATCTCGTATCCTTCGACTGCGCTCCCACCTTCGCTAAAGCTTCGGAGGGCAAGCAGGACAGGTCCCGTGGATTGTATCTCATGTATTCTTTCCGCTCTGGGGGGCTGTTTCTCTTTCAATGCGTATTATCGGCATAAAAGAAGGGCGAAATCAGAAAAATGATATGCGAAAGCGCAATACAGGACAGAGGACTGAAAACGGAGGACGGAAGTCAGAAGTATTTTTGGGGATGGTTTTAGGTGGGTTAGTGCGATTCTCGTGCTTCGTAGCGAAGCTGACTTCGCAGAGTAGCACATCACACTCTACCGACTACTATGGAAGGTTTTCGATGTCGGCCAGATCACTCTGTCCTGCTACGACCTTTCTTGCCGGCTTTCAGGTAAGCGTTGAGTAAATTCAAAAACTCTTTGAAGTCGTGTGGCAGATTGGTCGTAGCCATAGATAATTTGCCGCATCAATTCTACAGATTGCAAACGTTCGTAAGGCGTTTTGGAAAACCAATATGATTTTTCATCTGATTGTTCCAAAAGCGATGCTACTGTAAATGCTGTTCTTTGTATTTTTGGAAAACCGAGATTGTCCATGCAGTAATTATACCAAAAAAAATATCTGTGTAAAACAACTAATCGCGTCATCGTTATCAATTGACATCAGCAAAAAAATAAGGTAAAAATACAAGACACGATTCACGAGCCACAAGATACGAGTTACGAGTGACGAATTATGAATATAATCGCGATAGACATTGGTAATACAAACATTACGATTGGGCTTTTTCTTGACGGCCAGGAGCAGTTCGTCCGATCGATCCCCGGAGGCAGCCGAGATGAACTTACAGGCTGCCTCATATCGACCTGGGAAAAGATCCCTGCTCTGGAAAGATCAAAAGAGAAAAAACGCGATGGTGTCATTGTGGTCAGCAGTGTGAAACCTGCCTGGACAGACGCCATCGAGCAAATAGCAAAAGAGCAACTGAATGAAAAGATACACGTTATAGGCAAAGACATACCACTGCCAATGCCGGTATGGGTCGATGAGCCTGAAACACTCGGAACGGACAGAGTGATTTCGGCTGCAGCGGCATACGCAGTGGTCGAAGATGCTGTGGTAGTAGCCGATTTCGGCACCGCCGTCACCATCGATTTTATCGACCAGAACGGCGTCTTCCAAGGTGGTGCAATTTGCCCAGGTTTCGAAATCAGTGCACAGGCCCTTCAACAAAATACTGCCCAGCTACCAAAGGTTAAAATCACCAAGCCTAACGAACCGTACGGTAAAAGTACGGCTGAGGCTATAAATTGCGGATTATATTATTCAATAATTGGAGCGCTTGAGGAAATCGTAAGACGCTATGCAGAAAAAACGGGCAGGTGGCCCCAGACGATAATCACAGGCTCCGCTGCTGAAATAATAAAGGACGACTGTGAATTCGTGGATAATTATGTGCCCAACCTGGTCGTAAAAGGCATCGTTTTGGCCTATCAAAAATATGTTGAAAAAAAGGCAAATATTGTATGACTTATGGCCACTTACGCAGCAGTAATGACCGGCAAGGGTACTGGCGCAATATCTATTATCCAGCTTTACAGCGGTGACGCTAAGGCTATCATTAACAAAATATTCAGACCCACGGGAGCAAAGCCCTCCAACCTTGAATCCGGAAAAATCATGCTCGGTATGATCGCCGATGCAAATGAAACTGTCGACCAGGTTACAATTGGTTGTGAAGGACCTGATAACTTCGCGATAAACTGCCATGGCAATCCCCTCATCGTTTCTGCAATAATGCAACTGCTTGAGCGCTCCGGTGCAAAACTGATTACCGCAGAGCAGCTCTTAGCCAAAATCCTAATTGCAGACAAACACGACGATACAATCAAGGTCGAGGCTAAGCTGACTCAGCTAAGGGCTGAGACAATCCAGGGTACAAAGATAATCGAAAACCAGATTACATTCGGCTTATCCAAGATACTGACGGATTGGCTTGAAAATATAGACACAATACCACTCGAACAAATTACAGATGAGACTGAGCAAATACTAAAAGACAGCCGGAAAGCAAAAATAATTATCTTTGGCAGCAAAGTCGCTATTGTAGGACCCCCAAATACCGGTAAAAGCACGCTTCTAAACTGTCTTAGCGGCTGGCAAAAGGCAATAGTCACCGAAATCAAAGGCACCACACGTGACTGGGTCTCGGCCCGATGTCAAATCGGCCCTGTCTCAATGGAAATCTTTGATACTGCTGGACTGGACGAGAAACTCGCTACAACCGCAGAAACCTCCGTTGACAGAGCCGCCCAGGAAAAAAGCGTTCAGATACTCGAACAAGCAGATTTGATATTGCTGGTTCTGGATATTAACCAGCCTATGGATCAGTTCAATGAGCGCATGCTCGATAGGCTTGTCGGTAAAAATGTACTGACCGTACTGAACAAAGTCGACTTGCCAGCCAAATTCGACTCCACCAAACTGCCCAGAGCGTTGGGAAAAACCGTTCAAATCAGTGCTAAATTCGGTACCGGTATTCAGGAGCTTATTGAAAAGATGCTGCTAATTTTCGGCATGACCAACTTCGATGTCAAGGTCCCTGTCTGTTTTACAGCTCGGCAGATGAACTTACTTACCCAACTAACACATGCCAAGTCCAAACGGAAGGCGACTATTCTCATAACGAATTTGCTTCATGGAGAGTTAATTTGAAATTGCTTTGAGTATATTAGTCTTAGGACCAACCCCAATCAGTAGCTTTCCTGAGCCACTTCAAAAGCGTTTTTTCTTTGAATATACCGGCTATTCAAGGTTTTTGCGTAGACTCTTAGTCTTAGAGTGATATCATTGGTTATCGGGATCGTTTTAGGAGGATTTTCGGGAGAGATTCTTATGGGAAAGACGAGTTGCGATATTCGAATTGGTACGTCGGGATGGCATTATGTCCACTGGAGGGGAGTGTTCTATCCTGAAGATTTGCCAAAGAGCAAGTGGCTTGAGCACTACGCAAAGGAGTTCGACACAGTCGAAATCAATAACACTTTTTATCAACTGCCGAAAGAGCAGACTTTTGAGAATTGGCATAAACAGGCTCCAAAGGGTTTTCTATTCACTGTTAAGGCGAATCGATATATTACTCATGTAAAAAGGCTCAAAGATGTGCAAGAGCCGCTTGAGCGTTTCTTCAAGGGCGTAAGGTGCCTGAAGAGGAATCTGGGACCTGTTTTGTATCAACTGCCGCCGAGTATGCACAAGGATACTGAGCGACTGAGAGGATTCCTCAAACTGCTTCCGGAAGAGTTGAAAGCTATCTTTGAGTTCAGACAGGAGAGTTGGTTTAGTGAAGAAACATATAAGCTACTAAGTGAGTATAATGTCGGCTTTTGTGTACATGATTTATGGCAGAAAGGAACGCCGAGGATTGTCACGGGAGATAAGGTATACGTTCGTTTCCACGGCACGACGGGCAGGTATTCAGGCAGCTATTCAAAGGCTCAGATGCGGGACTGGGCTAAGTGGCTAAAGGAGCAAACGAAAGAGGTGCGCAGCATTTATGTTTATTTCAATAATGACGTCGGTGGCCACGCAATCAACAATGCAAAACAGTTGAAAGAGCAGCTTCGTTAGTTTTTTATTTATAGCGAGGAAACGGAAAATGAAACCGGTCAAACTATTTGGCTTTGCTTTTATAGGTATTTGCCTGGTTGGTCTGGCTTTGCAGAATTGCCCTGCTAACGAGGATAGCAAATACCTTGATGCCGTAAAGGAGTTTGCTGATAACGTCCTTAAATACGGCCGTGATACCTACGGGCCAAAGCATACCCCTCTTTTTGTTGACGGCCTGAATATCCACACCCACGAGCCAGTGAAGTGGATAGCGCCCAACGGCGATAGATGGATTCTCTCTAACTTAGCTTCTCAACAGAACCTCTTCCGCACACTGGACGGTCTTACTACGATAACCGGCGACCCGAAATACCGGCAGGCCGCTATGGAAGCTATTGAGTATGCATTTGATAATCTGCGCAGTCCGAATGGATTGTTGTATTGGGGTTGTACCACTGCCTATGATGCTCAGGCAGATAAGCAGTGTGGATCAATGAATCACGTGTTGAAGGGACATTATCCGTATTATGAACTTATGTGGGATGTGGATCCGAGAGCTACAAAGCAGATCATTGAATCCTTCTGGGCAGCCCACGTGATAAATTGGTCCAATTTGGATATGAATCGAATAGGTTCCTTAAACAATAGATTGGAGCAAGCCTGGAAACATGAATATCAAGGTGGACCGATCTTTTTGGAAAGTACGGGGAGGAACAAATCATTTATTAATACCGGTACTGATTTAGTCTATGCAGCCGCATGGCTTACAAATCTGTCCGGTGACAACGAGCCGCTTGTATGGGCCAAGCGACTTGCCCGTCGATACGTAAGAACAAGACACCCTGAGACTGGAATTAGCTACTGGATGTACACGAAACCTGAGTGGGAGGTGCACGAATTCTACGACGATATCATGAGAAAGCTTGTATACGGAACAACCGATTTTTTGCCCAGTGATTTTCCGTGGGGCGCCTACTCAGTGGACTGCGAATGGTATCATATTCTTAACTTAACGCCAGGGATACCCACTCATACCCAGGTTTTCTATTGGGAATGTCTACTGCTGGTGGGAGATATGCTCAGCAAAGAAGGAGATGAGCTTAAACAATGGGCTTTAGAGGAGTTGACTGCCTTCGGTAAGGCCAGTTATCGAAGGAAAGACAACGTTTATGTTCCGATACTCACGGATGGCACGAATTTGGAGGGGTATATTTGCAAGGAAGGGAGTATCATTGGTCCTAAGGGCGCAACCTTGGAGCCGGTACCAGCCAATCCTTCGAATTTTTGGGCCTATGCTATAGCCTATCGAGTTACAGGGGATGAGTTTATGTGGGAGATGGCCAACAGTATTGCCTTAGGCAATGAATTTGGAGATATTGGGATTACTTCGGAAGCTGAGCCGGAGCTTAATATGCAGACTAATTGTTCGGATCCCTATGCTCTTCTGGGCTTTCTGGAATTGTACAAGAAGACTGGAAGCAGTGCGTTTCTGAAGATGGCCAAGAAAATCGGCGACAATCTACTTACCAAAAGATTCCATAAAGGATTTTTCGTTGAAAGCAATAAGAACATTTTTACAGAATTCGATGCGATCTATTCACTAGTTTTGTTGAGACTACACTCAGAACTTGTAGAAGAAACAGCTTCAATGCCAAAAGTGTGGCCGAGTATGCCTTCCTTCAGACGGTTCTACCGTAGGAAAGACGTGACGGAGGACAACATTATTTATAGGCTCACTGCATCTACTGAAATTCCTGTGTCATTGCAGGAAGCAGCAGCAATCGGCGATGTTAGCCTAGTCAAATCACTTATTGAACAAGGAGTTAATGTGGACTTCATAGAAGGAGCTGATAACCAAACTGCTCTACACCGGGCGGCGATGAGCGGTCACAAAGATGTGGTTGAATTGCTTCTGGCTAATGGCGCTGATATTGACGCAGGAGAGAGCAGTTGCAAAACGCCGCTGCACTACGCAGTCGAAAAAGGCTACAATGAAATAGCAGAATTGTTGATTGCCAAAGGCGCTGACGTAAATGCTAAAAATAACAGCGGACAGACTCCGCTTGATATTGCCCTGAGCCGAAACCGCATAGGCATCGTTAAATTGCTTGCGGAGGCAGGGGCTGATGTTTCTATACATGTGGCTGCTCGTTGCGGAATCTTAACCAAGGTTAAGAGTTTAATTAAAGAAGGATGTGATATTAATACAAAAGACTCTTCAGGCAAGACACCTCTGCATTATGCGGTAGAAGGAGAGCAGAAAGATGTTGTTGAATTTTTAATCACCAAGGGAGCTGACGTTAATATACAGCCGAGAAGAGGAGAAACACCTCTTCGTATAGCAGCTATTCAAGGCCATAGAGAAATAGCCGAACTGCTTATTGCCAACAATGCGGTTATCAAGAAAAGACAGGGCCTTCTCGGACGACTTTTCTCCACAGGAGCTGATACTTCTGAGGTTCATCTGGCTGCTTGCTCAGGAGATATAGCCCGCCTGAAACATTTTGTAGAAGAGAAAAGCGATGTTAATCTAAAAGATAACTTTGGATGGACACCTCTTTTCTGGGCAGTATCCATGGGCAGGAAAGAAGCAGTTGAGTTTCTTATTGCGAGCGGTGCTGACATTCATGTGAAGGCCGGTGGGAGTATGACCTTACTCCATCGAGCGGCGGAAGCAGATAAACCGGGGATGGCAGAGCTACTTATATCAAAAGGCCTTGATGTGGATGCGGCAGCCTGGGGCGGTTTAACACCTCTACATATCGCGGCAAGGGCAGGCAATAGAAAAGTTGCTGAAATTCTGATTAATGAGGGAGCTGATGTAAATAGCAGGAATTCAGGCGGACAGACGCCTCTGCACTTGTTAGCCTATCAGGGTCATAAGGATACTGCTAAATTGCTTATCTCTGAGGGCGCTGACTTGGATGCAAAAAACACAGAATGGAATCAAACACCCCTTGACATCGCAGCTTACTATGGTTACAGGGAAGTAGTCGAACTCATCAAAAAGCATAAAAGCCCGGAAGTAGAATCTCCGGCTATATCTTCTGATGACATCAACAAAAAGACATATCACTACCGTATGCCCCTGCATAAGGCCGCCGCCGAAGCGGACTTAGACAGAGTGGAGTTCCTGGTCGATAACGGAGCCGACGTAAACGCAGAGAGTAACGACGGCTGGACAGCGCTGCACAGAGCAGCCGTATTTGGCCACGCCGACATAGTGAAGTTACTTCTCGCCAATGGCGCTAAGGTAAACACAATCAACAGATGGGGCTGGACGCCTCTGCACAGCGCAGCTCTCTACGGACATAAGGCTGTCGTAGAGTTACTCATAGCAAATGATGCTAATATTGGTGCAAAGACACCAGCAGATGAGATTGCTTTACAAATAGCGGTTGATCGAGGTTACACAGAAGTCGCCGACCTGCTGCGCAAGCATAAAGCCGAAGAGTGATGATTCATACAGTTTGTTTATGCCATTTTTCGGTGGCTTGTAGGCCGATGGATTGTTCCTATTCAACGTGGGGCTACAATTTTTTGCCCCGGACGAGCCATCAGGCGTAGCGTCTTAGGGCGTGGCGGAGGATACGGTCGATGAACTGGTTGTAAGAGATGCCGGCTTTTTCCGCGGCTTCGGCGACTTCTTCGCCATAAGCGATGTCGGGATTGGGATTGGCTTCGAGAACAACAAGTTTGTTTTCCGGTGTTAGCCTAACGTCGATTCGGCCATAATCCTGCATGTGCAGGACGCGATAAACTCTTTTGCAGATGCGGCTGATGTTATCGAAGGTTTTTGAATCAAGATCGGCGAAGCCGAATTCGATGTTCCATTTCTCTCGGTATTCGGCGTTCCATTTTACGCGGTAGGTCAATAGCAGTGGGGCGTCGGGGCTTTCGTGTTGAAAGAAACATTCGCGGATTGGGAGTACGGTGAGCCTTTTGTTGCCCAGAATGCTAACGTACAGCTCTCGTCCTTCGATATACTCTTCTGCGATAACGGGCTGTTCCCAACGCTCGTGAATAAACTGGGCTCGCTCCAGCAGGGAGCCTTGATCGTAAACAAGAGAGGCATTGGCAATGCCCTCAGAACTGTCCTCAAAGGCGGGTTTCACGACTAGTGGGTATCGGATAGATTTGGGGATGCGGACGTTACGATCGCGGGGTAGTGAGACGAAGGCCGGGACGCGTATCTTGTGGAGACTGAGCAGTTGTTTACAGAGGCGCTTGTCGCGGGAAAGCAGAAGTCCGGTAGCTGAACTTCCAGTGAAGGGGACATCGAGCAGCTCCAGAAGGGCAGCGATGTTTTTGTCTAACCTACGGTCGCCGCCGAATTGCTCGGTCAGGTTAAAGACCAGGTCGGGCTTTTGCTCGGTGATGGTGTTGACAATTATGCGGAGATCATCGGAGTTCTCAAGAACTGATATCTGATGGCCCAGTGTCCGCAGCGCCTCAACGACATGGTATTCGGTGATGGGCTCCTCAGGTTGGTGCCTGAGGTACGGGTCGTCGCCAGGTATAATGTCAGGATCAACTAGGACTGTAATATTCATTTTTCAGCTCATCTGTGTTTACGCTTTGTTTTCACTCTAAGAGTATTACTTGCGATGGCAGTTAGCAAAGCCGTAATCCCAATTAAACTTTGGGTCTCATTAGTTTTTGGGTATAAATCGAGCGCATCGCATCTTGCAATGAGTCTTTTGACGAGTTGATGCATATCAAATTTTCTGTGACCTGTTAGCATCGTGACATAATCGATAAGCTCGCGACGATGGTGACGCAGGAGCTTGGACGCTTTGTTGCGTGATGTACCGTCACGATTGGCAGTGAACAGTCTTTTCAGGCTGTCGTCGTAGTATCCCTGGAAGGAGGTGCCGAGGGCCCTGCGTTTACGCTCGTAATAAGCAGCGAGAGTAGAAGTCATTCTCGTGGCTGACCAGGGGGGGTGCCCACGGGCAGTCGCCAAGGGAGGTTGTGAGCCGATTTTTTTCATAAGGTTATTGACGTACTGTAATTTTTTGAAAACGGGCCAACCATCATATTTATGCTGCCAATTGTTTTCTGGAGTGAGCCAAACAGCAAAGGTCTCAGCGAAATCTTCGTCCGGATGTGATTGAGCATAATTATCTTGAAGGTGCATAACGTAACGTTTGGAGTATGGTTGAAAATTATAAGTGTCCGAGTATCTTGTGGAGAACGGGCCGAACAACTCACGCCACCTAGTCCTTTTGTAGAGTTGATATGCGTAATTCATGGCGTGTCCACATTCATGGTGGAGAAGTTTCATAAAGGATTGTTCAGTTCCGCCTTCAACCTCGAACATCATTCTCTGCTCAATGTTCTTCAGACGAGGATGGGCTAGGTAGAAGGGGATGCCGATGATCGGGACTTTGTCAGGGCAAAGCCACTCATCGGCGAGATAGCACGGGGGGTGAAAATGGATATTTTTGGTGTCCAGTTCTTGATAGAAGTTGTTTACCAGCGGTTCGAGAGAAGAGCCAGGTATCTGTATCCTCAAGTCTCGGACACGTATTTGAAGGATTTCTTCGTCCTGTAATTTTTCCCAGTTTTTTACCGGATTTCTCTTCGCCATAGGGCATCTTTTTGTATAAGCCGATCGTGCCGACTGTTGATCATATCGTAAGTAAGACTCAGTAGCATTTGTAACAAATGCGGTGTTTGTCGGCAAGGATTTTTAGCGTGGGATTGGTTCGACAAAGGCGGTGGTTCTTAAAAAAATTTAGCGGTCTAATGTGCGCAGTGTTTTAAGATGATAGACGGTGGTGAAAAAGGATTTGGCCCTGATAGCAGATTGAAGAGTTGGACATAAGTGCTCAGTCAGATTAGCACATTCAGACCTTTTTTAATGGCGTACTGACGTGCGGCTTGGATTTCTTCGAGGGTGGGACGGCGGTTGATTTTGGAATGTGAAGAAGCGTTGAAGCAAGGGAGGTACTGGTCCATGACATTTATAGTTGTTTTCTGGCTGATTCGGTCAGCTAAGAATTCGATAATTTCAAAACTGCCAGCGAGGTTTTCCGGCAGGACGAGATGTCGGACTAACAGGCCACGAGAGGCAAGGCCCTTTTCGAGTTTGAGGTCGCCTACCTGGCGGTGCATTTCGCTGACGGCATCGCGGTTTATTTGGGGGTAATCCGGTGCGGCGGAAAGTTGCTCTGCAAATTTAGGATCTGAGTACTTCATATCCGGCATGTAAATGTCTATTACTCCGTCGAGTAGCTTGAGGGTTTCAATGGAATCGTAGCCGCCGGTGTTGTAGACTATCGGTAGTGTCAGGCCTCTTTCTTTTGCAATTTCAATAGCTGCGACGATAGCAGGGATAACGTGAGTGGGCGTTACGAGGTTGATATTGCTGCAACCATATTCCTGCAACTGGAGCATAGATCGAGACAGTTGCTGGATTGTCATTTTGCGTCCGTGGCGGTGATGGCTGATGTCGTAGTTCTGGCAGAAGATGCAGCCAAGGTTGCAGCCGGCGAAAAAAATTGTGCCTGAGCCGCCCAGGCCGACGAGGACACTTTCCTCGCCGAAGTGTGGGCCGACCGAACTGACAAGTGGCAAATCAGCAATGCCGCAAAAGCCGGTCTGTCCCTTGCTGCGGTAGACCTTACAATTGCGTGGGCACAGCGTGCAGGGATTCATGAGGTCCCACAGTTGCCTGGTAGTTTGATTAAAAGAATCAAGGTCGACCATGTAGGGCTATGTTCCTGATGGGTTCTTAGAGGCAAATAGTTCGGGTGATATTATCCATTCAATTTGCCAGCAGTTCTCTTCTGAGCGCCTCAGGCAGACGATGCCGGCATTCTTGAAGTCTACAACGTCGGTCAACTTTGAGCCTGTAAGAAGCAGCGATGTTAGTTTGCTCAAAAAAGGTAGGTGTCCAATAATCATAATGTCTTTTGTGGTAGAGGAAAGCTCTGCGGTAAGGGTTGTGACATCGTCATTTGGGCCAAGTCCGTCGCGAGCAGTACGATCTTTGCTAATTGTTACCGCTTCAGCGAGTACGTCAGCAGTCTGAGTGGCTCGCTTTTTTAGGCTGTGCCAGAGGTAATCAACTTTCAGACTTAGAGGCCTTATGAACTCTGCGACATTACGAATTTCGCTGCAACCTACCTCTGTCAGTAGCCTTTCCGGGTCGAGCTGCTTTGGAGCAGCTTTTGCATGTTGAACGAGGTACAGTTTCATTTTCCAGTCTCCTTTATTGAATGTGACTGTGGTTAGAGTATAGCATTATCATCCAATGTTACAAACGTTTGTACGCTTACGTGCTAACTTGCAGAAATTTTCCGTGAGCGTTGTGGTGTGAGCAGGAAATCTGGGATATTGCGGAAGAATCATATTTAAGGTATATTCTTTAGTTAATAGATTAGGTTCTATATGATGGAAAAAAGAGAAAAAGCCATAGAACAGAGGGTTGAATCAGCGCATCTTAAAAGAAAAGCGGTGGACCTTCGTGGGAGTAAGGACCGATCGGCTGAACGGGAGTATTCGGTGGCGGCTCGCTTGCGGAGGGGCGAACGCGCAGCAGCAGAGGAATTAGTCGATATGTACTACGAGCGGATATACTCATTTATGCGGGGAGTCGGACATGGTCGGCATATCAGCGAGGATCTGACGCAAGAGACGTTTCTGAGAGCCTGGGCTCATATAGGTCAACTAAGAAATGGAAGGGCGCTTGGAGGGTGGCTATATCGTATCGCAGGTAATGTTTCAAGGGTTTATTGGCGTAAACAAAAAAATAGAAAGTTTGCGAGCATAGAACACATTGAAAGGGCAGCGAATGAAAAAGCTGAGCCTGAAAAGGTCAGCCAATATGAAGAACTTGCCAGATTACAAGAAGCCGTTGCCCGGCTGCCATGGAAGCTGAGAAAAGTGATTGTTTTGCACTATATGCAACACTTGACTATTGTAGAAGCTGCGGAGGCGGCAGGTGTGAGAGAGGGGACTTTTAAAAGCAGACTAAACAGAGCACTACAGATTCTGCGAAAACAGGTTAGCTAAGCGGCCGCAGCTATTGGCAAACTATAGAAAGTGGGGGCAGTTACAAATGAGGTTGTGATGGAAGAAAAGATAGAAAAACTTCTGAGTGAGTTGGCAGAGAGAGCAGGGCAACCGGTACGTCAGGGCCTAGCGGAGGATATCAAAAACTTGATTCCCAGCAGGATTATTCCGCATACGATGGATACTATCAATATAATAATAGACCTGCGGGTAAGCAAGTTGGCTGCAGCTATAGTAATAGTTGTAACATTGATTCTGCTGGTGACCCTACACGGCGGCGCAGACGCGGCTGGTGACAATATCTACAGGGACGGCGAACTCTTGATGAAGTATGTCTTCGGGTGGGGTAGTGCTTCCAAGAGTGATATGTTGGCAGTTAGGTCCAAGTATGAGTGTCTGGTCCAAGAGGGTATCGAGGCAGTATACTTCGGTGATAAAGCGGATTTGAATGATGCTGAGTCAGTGCTGTTGCAGTGGAAGCTTCCTGATGGAAGGTATGAGGTGATCCTCGGTGACTTGCATAAGGAGACAGTCACGGCGGAAGAGTTAATCGCGCTGCAAGCGCGGATGCTGCAGAATAGGATAAACAGATGAAGTTTGGGGTGGTGACGAGGTTTTTATTTGCAGATTGTGTTAACGGATGTACGTCGTGCGATAGACGACGATAGCAGGGAGAAAAAAAAGGCCGGTCTTTTCCAGGCCGGCCTTTTGCATTGGTTTGCGGCTATGACCAATGGGTGATTTCTAATAAATTATTGCAATTGCCTCCTCAATTGTCTTAATTATTTCGTCGGTATCGGAAGAGTCAGATATGTAAGCATCAAAACCTTTTTGCAATAAAGTAGTGGCTTCAGAATTGCTCAGATTGTTCGTCAAGGCTATGATTTTAATTGCCTGCATATCTTCATTATCCCGGATGCTCTTGCAGATTCCTGTTGCGTCAACACCATCGGCGAACATATTGATCAGGATCACGTGTGGAGCGAAACTCTGTATAGTGGCACCAGTTTCAAAGTTATTGTGTACGATTTGCACGTCGTAGTCGTTTTTTGATCTCAGGGCGTCGGTAAGTTCTGAGGCTGATCTTTTGTCTGTGTCGACGAGCAGGATTCTGATCTTTCCTACCGGAAGTGCATTAGCGGGTATGTTATGCATCTTCATGAAACGGAGCAGCTCACCAAGTGGAATTCGGCGATCTTTACTTCCGGGTATGCGATATCCCTTGAGCTGGCCACTATCAAACCACTTCGATACAGTTCGAGGAGCGACGTTGCAAATTCGTGCTACGTCGCCTGTTGTCAGCACGTTTTTACCTTTTGCCATCTTTAATCCTCGTTGTAACGTATTTTCACCGTATTGTAATTCGGCGTTAGTGGGGGGCGCGTTTAGAGAGAAGTTGCTATGGGGCTTTTGCGCTTAATAAATAGCAATTTTTGAGCTTCAGGGTCCTATAATCGCTTGTTTCTTCCGGACAGATGGTTAATTGATCTGCGTAGATGTTTCGGTGTTAGTTTGTGTCGGCTGTTACGGAAAATGGCTTCTATTTATCAGCTACGAACAGTACAATGCTACAAGTCTATCGGGCAGTAAGTTTGCAGTTAATCGAGAGAAAGATGAATAAAGATTCTATACGGATATATTTATCGCGTCCTGACATTACGGACAGAGAAATTGAAGCAGTTTGTGCGGTGCTTCGGGGTCCCAACCTCTCCCTTGGTCCAAAGGTTGGAAAATTTGAAGAGGTGTTCACAAAGTACATCGGCAGAAAACGAGCTGTCGCTGTTAACAGTGGGACAAGCGGATTGTTCTTATGTATGCTGGCTTTGGGCATTGGGCCAAGCGATGAGGTTATTACCACACCGTTTACCTTCATTGCCTCTGCGACGCCGATCATGATGGCAGGTGCCAAGCCGGTCTTTGTTGATATAGACCCAGTGAGTCTGAACATCGATCACAGGCAGATCGAAAGCAAGGTTACTGATAGGACGAAGGCCATTCTGCCGGTAGAGATTTTCGGTAATCCTGCGGGTATTGATAAGGTCTGTAAAATGGCTCGGAAGCATAATCTTGTCGTGATTGAAGACAGTTGCGAAGGGCTTGGCTCCTCGTTGAATGGGAAAATGGTGGGGACGTTCGGTACAATGAGCGTCTTTGGTTTTTATCCAAATAAGCAGATAACAAGTGGTGAGGGGGGCATGATTCTTACGGACGATGAGGCGCTGGCTGATATGTGCGTTTCACTTCGCAATCAAGGCAGAGGAAAGGAAGGTGGCTGGTTAGGACATGAACGGCTCGGATATAATTTTCGGCTTAGTGACATAAATTGCGCACTTGGGATTGTACAGCTTGGCAGGATCGATGAAATCAAAGCTAAACGGCGGCAGGTAGCGAAGTGGTATCAGCAGATGCTTGCAGATGATGACAGGCTGATAGTACCTTTTGAACCGGATGGTTGTGAAATGAGCTGGTTTGTGTTTGTGGTTCGTCTCGCAGATGGCTTTACGCTGGAGCAGCGAAATCGGGTTTTGGAAGCGATGAAGAATGAAGGAATTCAGGTTAGCAACTACTTTCCGCCTGTGCATTTGCAGCCGTTTATGGTGGAGCAATTCGGTTATGACCAGGGCGATTTCCCAATCACCGAGTTAGTGTCAAAAAGAACTATAGCTTTGCCTTTCCATAACAGACTAAGTAAGGATGAGATTGCGATTGTCTGTAAGACGTTGAGGGAGATACTGGATAAAGAGTTTTCCGCGGTATGATACAGTATTTATTGCAGAAAAATGGTTTGGAGCGAGGGTTTTGCATTTTGCGTTCGTGTGTTTTTATTCTATGCTTTATTAGAGATAACCACAAATAATCGGCTGGGGGGAATGGCCGGTAAAAAAAACACTGACCTTGGAGAAGGGAGAGAGTCTTAGTGAAAGGCTGGAGAATTAAATTCATATCCTTACTCATCGTGTATTTTGCTGGTTTTGCTACTGCCATATACTTTTTGGCTCCTGCACCTGAGCATCGGTCTTACCAGCCAATTAGAAAGGGACACGTTTATTCATCGCTCAGATCAGATGGAGTTGTGCAGTCTTTTAACAAAGGGATGCACCAGTGCGTTGATTTTAGCAAGGATACAGCATGGCGTATGGGCAAGTACTTAAAGCAAAAGCTCGAAGAAAAAGAGCTTCGGGGCGATAGTTGAGTATCGACGATGCGCGACTAATGCAATAAGTATCCGCCACTAACCTGGATAAATCAGATTGTAACATTTGGGGGGCTACGCATGTAACAATCTGTTGGCCGTGGGCCTTGGCCAGCCCACGGCTTACTTATTTATGCTCAGCCAGGATGATTTCCCGAGCAGATTGCTGACAAGTACTACAAAACGACCCATCTCTGATCCTTCATGTACTGCATAACCTGCATTTCCTGAGAAATGATGCGTTTTGCCGAATGGAAATACGTTTTTTTGTGACCAAAAAGTAGTTTCTTGGTAGCTTGCTATCTCACACACTCTAAGTGAGAACTAGTGCAAAAAAGCTAAGGTTAGCACATATTGAGATTGACATTTCCTTCTGAGCCGCTCAGAATATCCGACCATGTCAGGTAGCAATTACCGATCGTGGTTTTTGCTGACGTTAGAATTGGTAGGTGTTTTAAGAAGGGAGTTACTTATGTCAAGCAAGCTTAAAAGTGCGATCACCCTAGTTGTGTGTTTCGTTGTATTCTCGGCCGCTGGGTGCGGGAACCGGGAAGAAGAACAGGCAGGGCAGCAAGGCGGCCAGCAGGCAAAAGCCCCCACTGAGTCAAGCCCAGCTCCGCAATCGAATGTTTCTGAGACGCCAACACAGGAACAATTGGCTGCCAAAGCCGAGCAGACAAAACAGGCTCTGGCCAAGATGAATGAGGGCAAGGTCGTCGAGCCGGTTGACTTCCGCAAGATTAAAGAGCTCCTGCCTGGCAGCGTGCAGGGTATAAAGCAAAGCGATTCCTCTGGTGGGCGGACGAAAGTGATGGGTATGGATATTGCAAGGGCAGAGGCCAAGTATCAGGCACAGGGTGATGCCGCTGAATACCTCAGCATCAGAATCATAGACATGGGTAATGTCAGCGGACCTATGAGAATGGGTATGGCTGCTTGGGCGATGGCTGAATTCGAACGCGAAACAGATACGAGCTACGAACGCACTACAACCTACAAAGGTCACAAGGCTATGGAGGAGTTTGATAAGCAGGCTAAGCAGGGTACGTTCCATGTACATGTGGCTGATCGCTTCATAGTTGAAGTCGATGGCATAAACGTGTCCATGGACGCTATTAAAAAGACTCTGGACCAGATAGACTTAAGCAAACTTGTATCCTACGCGTCCGGCCAATAACACACAAGCCAACCAAGAAAGGTTGGCTTGTTAATCTACCCCCCCAGACGAGTCTGGGGGCTAATCAAATCAGTAGCTTGCCGGCATCAACTCATGATGCCGGCACGCATTTTTTACATAACAGACCTGTCCCGAGCCAAGCCAAGGGATTCCTCGACTCGGCTTTGCCTTCCCTAAGGGACGCCTTACGGTGCGCTCGGAATGACAGTTTTTTAGGTTTTCAACAGAGCAATAGATTATCTAAGAAACTGCGGCCTTTACGGTTCCATTTTTCATGTGTATATCTTGTTGCGGGAACGGTATTGTAATGCCGTTCTTATTTAGGGCGACCTTGATCTTAGCGGTTAAGTCGAAATACACGTCCCAGTAATTGGCGGCGTTAACCCACGGACGAACGATAAAATTTACAGAGAACCCGCTTCGCGGGAGCGCAAATGTGGGGCTAGATATTTAGCCTGCCCGTCCTTCGTGGAAGTTTTACTGCGGAGGATGGACGGTCTTAGCGCAGGTTTGGTCTGTTGGCCATAAGGAGGATAGTCCTCTGATATTTTTCCGGTGGCAAAGCTTCTTTCAATATCCTGCGAACCTCCCGCAGCGGGGTTCGCTGGGTCGTATGTGTTATAATGATGTGCTCATTCTGCATTTTTTCCAGCAGTGTGGCAAATTCAGTGATGTGCATATGTCTGCCTGCCTCCGCCCGTCCGGCATGGTCTAACTCATAGAATGTGCACTCCACAATTAAAATTTTACTCTGGGCGATATATTTTAGTTGTGAAAAATCTACATATTGCGTATCCCCGATGTAAGTGACGATCGGGATCTCAAGAGTATAATCAATTACCTTTGCCTGCTTTTTCAACTCTACAATTTGTGGCCCTGTAAGCCTGGTATATTCCTCCTTTAGTTTTTTTCTTCTTTCGATTATGCTATATCCAACGGAGCCATTGCTATGTTTGGTTGGAAAAGCCCGCGCAAATAGATTCGGCTTTATCTGATATTCGTCCCCAGGTTTGACCCCAACCAGATTAGCCGGTACGCTATTACCGTCCAGCCTGCCCCACGCATCGATTATCTCTTGCATCGGCCTCAACAAATTCACCGGTGCCAATATCGTACCCGCTGTCAGCCCGCAGAAATTGCGCTGTGACAGATAATACGCAAACCCCGCAGAATGATCCATGTGCCCATGAGTAAGAAGAACATGATTTATCGAAATAATCTGATCCGGAGCCTTACCAATATCAAAGCAGACATCCAGTTGCGGCACAGCAACCACCGTCTCTTCGCCGGCTACGGAATAACCGATTATTTCGAGGTTGTCTATTTCAATATGTGCTAAATTGTGACTCGGCATTAGTGATTGACTATTTACAATTTACTATTGATAATTGGGCGTTAATAATTAAACGTACTCTGTAGAAAACGCTTACTGTCATTTCGACCGAAGCGTCCCAAAGGGACGCGCAGTGGAGAAATCTATTCAATAGAAGATTTCTCGACTCGCCTTCGGCTCGCTCGAAATGACAACCTGTTCTCTTTACTACAAAGAAAAATAAATAATTCAAAAACGAGCCAGATATTTTCGTCAATAGTAAATATTCAATAGCAAATAGTCAATTAAATATGCCCGACAAACGAACTCATAGAGGCCCACATCCGTCAGATGCAAAACTATTTGCACCAAATATGCTTGCTAATTTACGTTCGGCTCTTGAGGATTTCTCGCTTCTGTTGACAAAAGGTTATGCGGAAAAAAGTGCCCTAAAATTAGTCGGCGATAAACTCTCACTTACAGAAAGACAAAGATTAGCGATTATGCGAAGTGCCTGCTCCGACCAGCAGCTTGCCTATCGCAACCAACACCGAGTCGAAATAGACGCTCTTGCCGGTCAAGCCCTGGCAATCGATGGCTACAATATATTAATAACAATCGAAGCTGCAATGAGCGGAGGCATAATCTTCAAAGGCAGGGATGGCTGTTATAGAGACCTGGCAAGTATCCATGGAACTTACCGCAAAGTCACCGAAACAATACCAGCGGTAGAACTAATAGGCCAATTCTTAAACGAGTTTGGCGTCGCAGGAGCACTCTGGCTATTGGACAGACCCGTCTCAAATAGTGGTCGGCTAAAAACACTAATTCGAGAATTGGCTGAGAAAAACCGCTGGGACGGATTCGACTCGTCTCGGCGAAGGCTCGCCGAGCCGGAGCGGGACAAGGACACCGCAGGCTGGGAAATAAAACTCTCGATTAGCCCCGATGCGGAACTGAAGAAAACCGATTATGTTGTAGCAAGCAGTGACAGTGTTATCCTTGATGGTTGCAGAAGCTGGGTCAACCTCGCCGCGGAAATAATCAGGCGCAAAATTCAAGATCCCTGGATTGTGGATGTGTCACGTCCAAACAAAGGTTGAGCACGCACAAGGATTTTGACTTATTGGACAGGAGCAGGAATCGCAGTCATGGCGGCAGCAAGTGACACTGGAGGAATGCGATGAGC
>Ga0315543_1001368_pt1 | contig 26629 bp, 21 predicted proteins | sample SalMarSW160210MG_2_FD_203098 | JGI IMG/M metagenome (GOLD analysis project Ga0315543, IMG submission 203098) | Salt marsh sediment microbial communities from the Plum Island Ecosystem LTER, Massachusetts, United States - Salt Marsh Sediment SW1601-210 ... | reverse complement strand
CTCCAAATTTATATTGGTCATTCGGATCAAAGGGATTCGATTCCAACCTTCTGCCCGCATGGTGCCGTTGCTTTGTTGATTCAAAACAGCCGCAGTCTCTCGACAGGTTTGATATCCCACAAACAGACCATCTTTGACCAGATATACTCGTTGAGCTTTGACCCCTTCGTCATCGTATCCAAAACTGCCCAATCCTCCCGGAATGGTGGCATCAGCAACTATGGTGACCTTTTCGGAACCATACTTAAGCTTATTCAGCTTGTCCAGGGTTAAAAAGCTTCCACCGGCCAGACTTATCTCCGTTCCTAAAACCCGATCCAACTCGGTGGGATGTCCACACGATTCGTGCACCTGAAGTGCCAACTGGTTGCCGGCGATGATTATGGTGGTCTCCTTCTCCGGTAGGGGTGGGGCGGAAAGGAGTTGAACTGCCTCCTCTCTTACTCTTTCCGCATTCTCCAGAAGTTTCAACTCCTCCACAAACTCGAAGCCTCTGGAGGCATAATCACCCCCGAATGAATTGGGATAAGAGCGCCTCTGCGCCTCAGAGCCCTCCACCGCTGTGGCAACGATTCCGGCCCCGCTCTCCACTATTGATTGTTCTATAAAAGCACCTTCGGTGGAGGCAAAGGTCTTCTCAGTTTTAAAAAACTCCATAGAACCTTCTGCCACCTTTATTTTTGGGGTTTTTTGCATTATTGAGCAGGCATCCAAAAGAAGACCGATCTTTGTGTCTATGGAAACGCCAAAGGGATCGATCTCATAACCACTCTTATATGACTCCTGATAAACCTCCGTGGGGGTCAGCCTGACATCCTCCTTTTTAGTCAGAGCAGAAGCTTTGGCAATCTCAATGGCAGCCTCAGCCACCCTTTTCATCTCGTCTAAATTGAGGACGGAACTGGCGGCAAAGCCCCAGGCGCCATTTGCGATGACCCGTATCCCAAATCCCTGGTCATCATTACGAGACAAAGCTTCCACATTTCCGTTCTTGACTTTGATATCTTCAACGCTCCGTTTCTGATGCCGGATATCCGCGTAATCAACCTTCTTGTTCTTGAGATAGTCGATGATCTCCTTTATCTTGTCCTTCAAAATTTCCTCCTTCCGCCCATGCGTTTTTACCTGTGTCTCGACTTAGACTTTGGAATTTATAAATTACATTATGCTCCGCAGTTTGTCAAGTAAATAAGATACTGGAGTTTCACCATTTTTCCAGCCTCTCCTTTCACTATACACAATTCACGCCGAAAGATTAACAGAGACTAAATGGACGCTTAAGATATTTCGTAACATTTGTGCATCCCGGTACAACCAATCAGAATAATGTACCTTAAAGTTCACTCATTTATATGTCCTATCAAATAAGCAAAAACGGCAGTCATTATTAATTTGTTGATCTGTCAAGGGTTAGTAAAGATCGGCTCTTCCCGTCTCCTTTTGGCATCTTTCTTGCGTAACATTTTGTTCGAAGTTGGCGCCAAACTTACAAAGGATAAACTGATGAAACAAACGTTCTAACTGGAGGTGTTCAATGAATCTAAAATTCTTCACCATGCTGGTTATGGGGCTTTTCATTATGATCTTCTTTGTGAACGGATGCATCTTCGACTCCGCCAAAAAGATCAATAATGACAACACCGAAGTTGAGGTTCCTGATTTGGAAGAGGAGTTCGGTGGATATAAGCCCACTGATGAAGCACCGGGATTTGGCGACCCTGAGATTTCAAACGATTTCGGGGAAGATCAGGATGTTACCGATCTTTTAAGCACTGATCCGCAGATCGCTAAAGATATCGAGGATCCGCTGGTAGAAGTTTTTTTCTGCGCATCACCTGGGGAAGATTGGAATGGGATACTACTGCTACCACGGTGATCGACTGGAGCGGAAAAGCTCAAATAGATAAAGGGACTTTAGTCCTTTTGAAGACAATTCGTTTTGAGCCCGGCGACCATATCCATCGACCCCGTCCGGATCGTCAGACCTTAGAGTGGACGTTTTATACCGGACCCCATTTCGATGGCATCTACATCGCCATCGTGGTTTCGCCGAATGACACCACCAGCACCGAAGGGAGCTTTACATTTACCACCACACCTTTCACAAAAACATTCAGCTTCTCAGAGCTGGATTCCATCAACGTCATCTATTCTGTGGACGAAGAGGGAAATGAGATCGCCTTCCTGGGTCACAAAAAACAACTGGTCCCCTGTGGCAATGGATTCCTTGATGGTAGGTGGATAAAAACAGCGCCGTACAAGGGAGTGTTCAAAGGAAGATGGATCAATCGAGATGGGAGCTTAGCCGGTCATCTCAAAGGACACTGGGGAATAAGGAAGAATGGCGAGAAGGTCTTCTTCGGGAAATACATCAGCCACAATGGTGCATTCAGAGGACTCCTTAAAGGAAGGTGGGGATATTCAGATCCTGTGGTCACTGCAGACAACCAGAGGAGAGGATGGTTCGCCGGAGAGTGGTTTGATCGAAATCATCTTGCCAGAGGAGTCCTGAAAGGTCACTGGAGAGCAGGCGGCGAGATGGGTCGGAAAGGCTTCTTCGAAGGATGGTGGGAGCAACTCTGCCCTTATAGCTCTCCTTAATTGATGCAAAGATCCTTTTTGCAGTATCTTGAGATCCGTCAATCTAATTCGATTCAGGGTGGATGTTAGCATCCACCCTTTTTCATTGGGGGGGGGGGGGGGATTTAAAGACAAAAGAGATTATAATGGCGATGAGATTAACTGGTAACGAAGCTCGATTTTGGAAACTCGATGCTTGAGATTTTCCATCTGTTTCATCTGTTGGGAATTCTACAGCTTCAATCACCCAGTTCCGAACCCTCAAACCTGCTCAAAGGGAGGATTACAGAATCTTCTCCTCTTTTCGCCTTTCACCCGCCGCCTTTTTCACATACTCTATCGATTCAGTAGTGGTAGTTCCGGGGGCGAAAAGCTTCCCCACTCCCATCTTCTCCAGCTTCTCCATATCCTCTTTGGGGATGATCCCTCCTCCGAAAAGAAGGATTTGATCTGCTCCCTTTTCCTTCAGAAGCTCCAGCACCCGGGGGAAGAGGGTCATATGGGCGCCGGAGAGTATGCTCATCCCGATGGCATCCACATCCTCCTGAATAGCCGCCTCCACGATCATCTCTGCGGTCTGCCTTAAGCCGGTATAGATTACCTCAAACCCCGCATCCCGGAAGGCGGCGGCAATCACCTTGATCCCCCGATCATGCCCATCCAGACCGGGCTTGGCTAAGAGAATTCTGATTTTGCGTTCCATGATTTTCCTTTCAGATAAATGTATATCTTCGATCCTTAATCAAATTGTAGTGTTTGGTAGAAAGCTGGTCAAGCTTATTTCTGTTTCTTCCAATACCACATGCAAAGAGAAATTGTCTATATATTTCGATAATGGTTGAATCAAGTTTTTCTTCCAACTCCACTGACAATATATTCTCTCTGTAAGAAAACTCATTTTCGACTTCATTCTTTACTAAAGATTCTTCAATTCTACTAACACTATTGTCCATTCGTATGATCTCCCTGCTTCGTAAACCACTAACATCAATGCCAACTTTAAGAATACCATTATATCCGACAGAGGAGTAAAAAAGTAACCCGAGTTTGAATGTCTGATAAATTTGATATAGAAGGGAGTCCACAGAAAATCTATTTTTCATCTCCTTATAAGAGTTCTCCCAGAATGATTCCTTCCTTAATACTAATCCGTATGTGCTGTATTCTTCATAAACGAGATATTTGGGATGCTCTAATTCAAACGATCTTTCTTGAAAAGAATATAGAATTTCATGTGCCGTGCTTCCAAACATCTGTATGTCTTCAATGTGGCGATCGAACTCGGAACCCTTGAGCTTATCTAAACAACCGAATAAATCATAGCTGGAGATCAATTGTTGACTACAAAAAATCGGTACCAGAAAGCACTTACGAAACTGCTGCAGTTCTAACTCGGAAAGTGAGGCACGCGAAAGATACTGGTATCTTTCGTCTGCTCTAACTAATAAGCTTTCTCTTAAATCAATTGCCTTTTTTCTTTTATCTTTTAGCCAATCAATTTCGTCAATCGTGGCTTTCCTGAAGGGTTCATTCTGGCTTTTGATCCTGAAATATACATCCGTGTTGTTATTTATAGCATGAGGTGTTTGATCGCTTTCCTCAACTCTTATAAAAACGACACATTTATCCTCACCTTTTTCATTCTTGAAAGGGCACACTTTTACCGACGGGAAATAGGGATGATAGATTTTTCTTAAGCATATGCTAGTGACCTTTTCTTCTAAACCTTCTGTTAAGTCTCTTCCTTTGATCGGAAGGATTGGGGTGTTTGTTGTTTTATTTGCTTTTACACCAATCAGGATAATACCTCCATAAGTATTCGCCATGGCTGAAATGCTTTTTTCAAGATTCGACGGAAAGTCCCCTTTATACTCAATAATTTCTCCTTCGGGGTTTTGCTCTTCGCAAAAGGTTTTTATCTTTTCAAAATTAATTCCCCCTAGCTTTAAAGTAAACATTTCGATTAGCCCTCCTTGTCACGGACAGCCACAAGGGCTGTTCCTACGTTAACTTTTATTCCCTCCTCATCAAGGAGAGGACCAAAGGTGAGGGGACGTCAATAAGTTTAATTTTCCCCCTCACTTTAACTCTCTCCCCAAAGGGGAGAGAGAACTTCATTTCCTCTCCCCTCCGGGGAGATGCGTATGCATGCTTCGCAGGATTAAGGTGAGAGGGACCTGCTCTCTTCTTCTCTATGTTTTCCTGAATCGCTCTATACACACCATCCATGTTATTTAGTATATCTCTATCACTGAACCTTATAACCTCCACTCCTAACTGTGATAATTCTTTACTTCTTTGTTCATCTTTCAGCCTGCCCTTGTCTTCATAATGCTGTCCACCATCTGCTTCGATACCAAGCTTATATTCTGGTGAGTAAAAGTCTAATATATATCTGCCAATAGCGAACTGCCGTCTGAACTTCGTCCCAGCCAGTTGACGATTTCGCAATATGGACCAAAGTTTCCTTTCAGCATCTGTTTGATTTTTTCGAAGGTCTCTGCATCTATCAATATTCGGTCGCTTCATTTTGCTCCCTGCGGGTTTGTTTCTCCCCCTCACTCTAACTCTCTCCCCAAAGGGGAGAGAGAGCTTTATTTCCTCTCCCCAGAGGGGAGAGGGGAGCTTGCCCCATGACCCTAAATCAACGGTGGCTCGGTGTACTCTCCAAACACCTCCCGCAGAACGTCGCATATCTCCCCTTCGGTGGTGTAGCAACGCACGCATTCAATCAGAGCGGGCATGGTGTTTTCCGTGCCTTCAGCAACTTTCTTTAAATTCTCCAAAGATCTTTTCACTTTATCATTGTCCCTTGTTTCCCGCACCTTCCGGAGATTTCTCAACTGTTCTCTTTCCACCTCCGGATCGATTTTGAGAATGGGAATCTCTACCTTTTCATCTTCTAAGATGAAGTCATTTATCCCTACCACTATTCTTTCCTTGTTTTCTATCTGTTTTTGATACCGATATGCCGCCTCCGCGATTTCCCTCTGGAAATATCCCTCCTCGATGCACTTTAAGACCCCTCCTCGTCTTTCGATCTCATCAAAATACTTCTCCGCCTCCTGTTCCATCCTGTTGGTCAAAGACTCCACAAAGTAAGAACCTGCCAGAGGGTCGATAGTGTTCGCTACTCCCATCTCATAAGCAATCAATTGCTGGGTTCTCAAGGCGATAAAGACTGCTTTCTCCGATGGCAGAGCATAAGTCTCATCCATGGAGTTGGTATGAAGGCTCTGGGTGCCTCCCAGAACTCCGGCTAAAGCTTCAAAAGCGGTACGGACGATGTTGTTCTCCGGCTGTTGGGCGGTGAGACTGCATCCGGCAGTCTGAGTGTGAAATCTCATAAGCCAGGATTGCGGATTTTTGGCTTTATATTTTTCTCTCATGTGCCTTGCCCAGATACGGCGAGCCGCCCGGTATTTGGCGATTTCCTCAAAGAAGTCTAGATGAGAATTGAAGAAAAATGAAAGCCGGGGAGCAAAATCGTCCACATCCAATCCCGCCTTGATGGCCGCCTCCACATAGGCAAAGCCATCTGCTAAGGTAAAAGCTAACTCCTGCACCGCAGTGGATCCTGCCTCTCTTATATGATAACCGGATATGGAGATGGTGTTCCATTTGGGCACGTGCTGGGTGCAGAAGGCGATCAGATCGGTGATCAGCCTCATGTGAGGTTCTGGTGGAAATATCCATTCCTTCTGAGCGATATATTCCTTTAGAATATCGTTCTGCAGAGTTCCGGTAAGTTTCTCCGAAGCTACCCCCTGTTTTTCGCCCACCGCAATATACATGGCTAAGAGAATGGATGCCGGAGCATTGATGGTCATGGAGGTGGAGATTTTGTCCAGACTGATCTTGTCGAAAATTATCTCCATATCCTGAAGCGAATCGACCGCCACCCCGCAGATTCCCACCTCCCCCATGGACAGTGGCTGGTCGGAGTCCCATCCCATCAGGGTGGGCAGATCGAAAGCCACCGATAACCCGGTTTGACCCCTATCTAGCAGAAAGTGGTACCGTTGGTTGGTCTGGCGGGGGGTGCCCATGCCGGAAAACTGTCGCATGGTCCACAACCGTCCCCTATACATGTTCTTTCTCACCCCCCGGGTGTAGGGATATTCTCCCGGAAAACCAATGTCCCGATTATAGTCCACATCTTCGATATCCAAAGGGGTGTAAAGTTCTTTAACCGGCTCACCCGAAACGGTGATAAATTTCCTGTCGGGAGAAGACTTGGCTTTTTTTTGCTCCTCCTCCCATTTTTTTTGGCGTTGGGCAATTTCCTTCAATGTGGTTTGGTTCAACATAAGATCACCTCTTTTCTTTTCTCAATCTTCCCGAAGATTTGAACTGCTTTTTAGAAGAAATTTACAAGCAGTCTTCAAAAAAGTCAAATTTGAAAGGGCTTCTCAAAAAGAGTTATAATGTATAAGTTTTTTGCGTCAAAAAGAAAAACTTGGCTTCTTTTCACCTCTCCCCCTTTATTCCCCCTCTCCCCCGCCTCTGGCGGGATTTTCAACATAAAATGGAGGGGGGGGATAGGGGGTAAGGTCTTCAGAATTTCCGTCAACTTAGATTGGTTATTTTGATCTCATTTAAAATCCTCTCTCCGGCTGAGTATGGATCGTCCTCTCCTCGAAAGACCTTTTCCGCCATTTCATCTATATTGAATGCGATCAAAACCTTCTCATCCACCATATCTTTCACCTTAAGCTCGATGATTTTTTTGATGTCTGCCTTTATCTGACCTTTTCTGTGTTTTTCAAAGAAGTGATTGCTTATTATGAATTCTTTGTGTTCGGAGATTTTGGAAAGCAAAAGACCGATCCCTTTGTTATTCACCGCTTCGGTAGATACGATTGGGTATTCCCACTCTCCTTTTTTTCTACGGATGTCCAAAATCATATCCAGCTCTGTGACGATTCTTTTAGCACCTTCTCGATCAGCTTTGTTGACCACAAATACGTCTGCAATCTCCATCAATCCGGCTTTCATAGCCTGGATGGAGTCACCCGATTCTGGCACCAACACCACCACAGTGGTATCACAGGCATTGACCACGTCCAACTCCACCTGTCCCACCCCCACCGTCTCAATCAGAACAAAGTCTTTGCCAAAGGCATCCATAACTATGGTCACCTCCTTGGTGGTGGTGGCTAATCCTCCGTATGATCCTCTGGTGGCCATACTACGGATGAAAACTCCGTTCATGCTGGTTAGGTCCTGCATGCGAATGCGATCTCCCAAGAGGGCACCACCGGTAAATGGACTGGTGGGGTCGACCGCAATTATTCCCACCCTTTGGCTGCTTTTGACCAACAAAGCGGTAAGCTTATCCACTATGGTGCTTTTCCCGGCTCCAGGAGGTCCGGTAAATCCTACCCGATATGCATTTCCTGCTTTAGGATAAAGTTGTGCCAGCACTTTCCTGTAATCAGGAGATTGATTCTCCACGTAGGAGATTATCTTTGACAACGCTATTTTGTCACCTTTATGGAATCTATCGAGAAGGGTCATTAAAATTGTAGAGAATCTTTAAGGTTTTCGTTAATCGTTTGTCGGTAATGAAGCTCGTATCGAAGCTCGAATTTCGAAATTAGACACTCGAAATTTGTATTTATTAAGAATTTCCGCGCTTCGATCACCGAGCTTCCAACTTCGAAACGAGCATCATAACCGTTAAGCGAGCTTCAAAAACCTATTGTCTTCACATATAGTCAGCAATTCTTAAGTCCTTTATCCTGAGCTGGATTTTATAGGTATCGTTCCAGAAGTTGGGCTCCACCACATATGCTAAATCTATGCGGATTCCTTTCATGGATAGGGGTTTTACCATATCTCCCATGCCGAAACCGATGCAGTCAAAGACGGAACCTGCTTTTTTTACCCTCAAACGAAGATGATTGTTGCCCACCACATACGGTTCGCCCCAGACGTGCAAGTTTCGGGTCATAAAGACCGGTCGCATATTCTGGGGGCCAAAGGGCGCAAAAATGTCCAGCGCCTTGATCAATTCAGGGTTAATTTGCCCTAACTCCAACTCGGAATCGATCAATAACCTTGGAACCAGATCATCTCTGGTAAGTTTCTTCTCCGAGACTTTTTTGAACTTTTCCCGGAACGGCTGGATTTTTTCCGGCAATATAGAAAGACCTGCCGCATATTTGTGACCGCCATATTCGATCAAATAATCTTCGCATTCCCTAAGAGCCTCATACAGATGAAATCCGGGAATGCTTCGGGCAGAACCTTTTCCTTCGTTCTCATCTATGGCGATCATGATAGTGGGACGGTGGAACCTTTCCACTAAGCGGGAGGCGACGATCCCGATCACCCCCTGATGCCAGCCGGAGGAGGCTAAAACTATGGCTTTGTCGTTGGCTAAATCCACATCCTGCTCGACCAGATCCAAAGCTTCCTTTAGGGTGGTTGAGTCGATGTCTTTTCTACGTTGATTCTCATCATCCAGAATCCGAGCCATCTCTGCGGCCATAGACTCATCCTTGGTGGTAAGAAGCTTGATTGCCAAATCAGCGTCTCCCAATCTTCCCACCGCATTTATTCGGGGAGCCAGAATGAAAACCACCTGTCCGGTTCCTATCTTTTGACCTAATATTCCGGAGACGAATATAAGGGATTTCAGACCGGGCTTGGTGGTTTTAGCTATCTGAACCATTCCAAATTTAGTGAATATTCGATTCTCTCCCACCAGAGGGACGATGTCGGCGGTGGTTCCTAAAGACACCAGATCCAGATGCTCCTCCAACTCGCTTTCATCCTGCCCCAGTCTTCTGTAAATAGCTTGAGCAAATTTGAAGGCCACTCCCACACCCGAAAGCTCACCGCCCGGGTATCCACCCTCTATGGTTTTAGGATTGATAATGGCAGAAGCGACGGGGAGAACTTCCTTGGGCTCATGATGGTCGGTGATGATGATGTCGATTCCTTTGTTTTTAGCGAAGGACACCTCCTCCACTGCGGTAATTCCACAATCAACTGAAATGATCAACCCCACCCCGCGCCTTTTCGCCTCCAGAATACCTTCCTCTGAAAGACCGTAGCCCTCAATTAACCGATTGGGCAAGTAATAAGTAACTTCTGCTCCCAGCTTGTTCAATACCAGAAACAAAAGAGAGGTGGAGGTTATTCCATCCACATCATAGTCGCCGAAAATCATGATTTTCTCCTTCTCCTTCAAAGCCTGGATGACCCGATCCACCCCTTTTTGTGTATCCGGCAGAAAACATGGATCCAGAAGGTTTTCCAAAGAAGGAAATAAGAATTCTTCGGCTGTGTTTCTTGTATCCAGACCGCGGGCGACTAGGATTTTGGTTGCCACCGGAGGCAGAGAGAGCTCTGAGGACAGTTGGTCCACCACCCTCTGGTCTGGCTCAGGCTTCAATTCCCATTTTAGCTTCATCTATCTTTTACCTGTCTTCTTATTTAGTTCTTCTCCCAAATAGCTCCTATCGTGCTTGCATTCATACGAAAGAGTTTGATTTGCCATAAAAAGCTAAACTTTAGATTTTTCTACCTCTCCCTTTGTTCTTACCAAAGATTTTTATCACTTATGTAAAGACCAATCGCATTTTTAGAATACAAACTTGTATAGCACCGCCCCCAATCCCGACGGAGCTTTGTAAATTTCGACCAACCTAAGGTTCGAATCCTCAAAAGCCTTGGAACGATCCTTAAGCGGCTCCAAAAGAAAGAACAGATCCTCTCGCCAGGAAGCTTCCTTTCCCAAACTTAAAAGTAGATAGGTCACCCTGTTTTTCTTGGCGAACTGAACTATCTTCTCATACGGAGCAAAGGGAATAGTAAAGGTTACCCGATTGCAGTAAAAAGAGAACGAGTCTCCGGAAAGAAACATCACCACCGCATCCTGGGGCAGGGTTTGATCAACCCACAATCCTAACTTTTTGAACTCCTCTGATTCTAACTTCAAATTCCGAAAGGTTTTTTGGTGATTTTCCGCCATTTGGTTTGCCTTAACCAAGGAGAAAAGCGACAGAATCGCTACGCATAAAAGAACTACGAAAGAACCCAGGGTAAAACTTTGAGCAGGTCTTGCACCTTTGAAGAGTTTAGCCACTGCCTTTCGAATGTTTAAAATCCCTCCCACCGACAGCAAGATCAAAAGGGGAGAGTAAGGTTCCAGAAGTCGCCCCGCAGGAGTGAAGAAAATGGGCATGGTCAATAAGGGAGAAAAAGCACACAAGAGGAAGACCCTTTTCCTCCACCCTTCCTTATCCACCTTCCAAGAGAAGGTATGAAACAGGGACAACAAAAGAAAGGATAAAAAGAAAAGATTTATCTTTTTTACCCCCATCCAGGTTCGTTTGAGGTAATTTGTAAAAAAACCGGGAGTGGTAACAAAGCTAAACATGCTCTCCTCGCCCAGAAGAACTCTCCCCTTAATCTCTCCCTCTTCAGTCAATCCGTCCAGCACCTCAGCAAAAGCTTTTCTTTGCTGAAGATAATCCTGCGCCTTAGAGTAAGCTTTTTGCTTGAGAATGTTATGAGCTGTTTTTCCACTTAAAATCCAGTGCCCGGATTGAGAATGCATGAACTTGATATAGGGAAGAACCAAAATCAGAAAACTCACCAAACAGATCAAAAGCAAAGCAAAAGGATGCGATTTTTTGTTAGCTTTCTTTTTTATCTCAACTATCAGAAACACCAAGAGTATGGAAATGAAAGCCACCAGAAACTCCGGACGGGTAAGATAGCAAACTCCTCCAAAGATTCCGAAGAGGATGGCGAAAACGTATGATCTTTTTGAGATCAAAAGCCATCCGAAAAGGAGGGTGGTCAAAAGAAAAAATGTATAAGTTGCTTCAGATAAAGGAAGTTCCGAGATCACTACCAGGGTGGGGAAGAAAACCACCAAAAGGGACCCCAGGTAAGCTGACCTGTAATCGAAGATCTCTTTTGCCAAAAAGAAGAAGGGCACCACCACCAGGCTCCCCAGAAAAAGAGAGACCGCAAAAGTGGCTGTCTCCAGACTTCCCACCACAAATGAGAAAAGAGTTATCATAAATGGATAAAAAGGCGACCACACCACCGACCACCAGAGAAGCCCATGCCCGTTTTTGATGCCCCAGGCGATCTTGGCATATATTACCGCATCCCCGAAGAGCGGAGCCCGAAAGTATTTAAGAAAAGAGAGCCGAATAAAAAAAGCGATCAGAAATAAAATTCCCAGGAAGGTTAGGCTAACCCATCTTTTCTGTAGGATATCATCTACCCTTTGAGAAACTAAATTGATTCGCGCTTTTTTACCCTTTTGGAAGGAGGCAACTTTACTTTCCCTTTTTCCCTTCATGAATTGAATTTTTATTCTTTCTACTTTATAAACTCGGCCTGTGATCTCAAAATAACGTCCAAGCACGTAGCTGAGGCTTTATGCCTCAGCAACACTCTAAATAAACTCTTTGCTCTGGAAAAGTAAAGATTTCTTTTTGCCTTTTTTCAACGCACGCTATTGCGGAATATCTGAAAACTGTAGTGTGAAGCCTAAAGCTTTTTGAAAGACGATAGTTCGGGCGGGATATGCGTATGCTCGTATGAGTGCATACGCACATTCATACGAAAATTCCCGCCCCTATGGGCGATAACAAAGTTATCCCCACAGGGCAGGGTTCATCCTGACTTCGTGCCAAAGGACTCAGTCCGAGGGAGGGGATTCACCTTGAAAAGCATTCAGGCAGTCGCAGGGACAGCCCTTGTGGCTGTCCTGGGACAGGGACAAGCCCTGTCCCTACGCAAAAACACTCCTTTTCTGAAGTGCCTTGGGATTTTCCTTCCTTCTTGATGTAGCGCTTTTTAAAAGAACGAATTAAAATAAATTGCCAGAGCAGAAAATAAGCCGAGTTCTGTTTCCCCCGCCTTCGGCGGGGGGCGATGATCATCTATCTGGGTCCTTTGTCGCCAAAGGACTCAAGCGACCTACCCGGAAGTTTTCCTTCGCCTTCGGCTTAGGACGAGTCCCTCACCTAAAGGTTCGGGACGAGGCGGGCAACCTCTCCTTCCTTACTTGGTCTTGCTCTCAGGTGGGGTTTACCCAGACCCGTGTTACCACGGGAACGGGTGGTCTCTTACACCACCTTTTCACCCTTGGCCAGATGGCCGGTCTGTTTTCTGTGGCACTTTCCGTCCCTTCAGGGTGAATCCTTTAGGATGAACCCTTACGGGCCCACGTGTTACGTGGCACCTTGCCCTGGAGAGCTCGGACTTTCCTCCCCCCCGCCAAAGGCGGGGGAGCGATCATCTATTCTGCTCTGGCAACTCTAACTCACCTTTGGAGAACCTCTCTTTTAAACTCAAACTAACCAATAAAAATACGTTTTGTACTCTTAAAACGAAAGTATGCTTTTTGTGACTGTAAGTACTTTCCTCGTTCGTCACGGGCGCCCTTGTCCGTGGCGCTTTATGGTAACTCGTTGAATGTCCAAACGTAAGATTGGCAATTCCATGATTTACACAGGAAGGAGTTGGTTTTGCTTAACGTTTCCAGCATATCGGAAGTTGCGACCGAAAGGAGCAATTTGGGGCGAAGCGAAGCGAAACCGGATATGCTGAGTTATCTGATATTTTGGACAGCGTAAATTGAAACTAACTTCCAAATCTATTCTCCGAGATGTCGAATGACGCCGTATTCCCTGGGCACCACAAGATCTGCCTTTCTGGCAGATTGATCTTCTTTTATTCTGTAATCAACGTCCATGATTTCGACAAACCGCATGGTATAGTCCTTTAACACCCCTGAATATTCAACTATTTTATCAGCTTTTTTCAACTCAAGTATAACCTTTTTGCCAATATGTCTTTCTAATAAGGGATCAAAGGAAGTTCCCATAGAACCACCTAATTCTTTCTTCATCTGGGAGATATATTTATCTTGAGATGCCAGTGTCGCTCCACCAGGAGCCGTTCTTTTGGCTTGACCGATTAGGAGATTCACCACCTCCATTACCGAATCTTTTACCGTGCTGAAAAAATTCCGTATTTTTCTTTTGAGCCTTCTTAAAGTTGTAGGATGATAGGTTCTTCTTAGTTCTTTCGTCCTCTCTTCTCTGCTATGTTCATCTAATTCGTCGTGAAAGCGAATTAATGCCCCAATATTGGGATACTCGTTTTTATACAAAATGTAGCTGGTCTTATCGTGTCCATCCCTATCTTTAAGCTTGGCTGGATAGACTAACTCTAAACCTGTATTTTCCACGGTCAGTTTCCCCCTGGCTATCTTACCCGCCGTTTCTTCCAAGGTTACCATATTTTTAGAAAAATCCTTCAGGCATTTATCCCTGCTTCTTCCTCTGATAAAAGCGGCAATAACTGTGGATAGGATGATAAAGCCTATAGTTATGGCAAATGTGTCAGGCATAATAGACTTCCTTTAAAACAATCTCTGAAATTTCAGATAACGTTCTCGGTTTATGTGAAGTGCCCTTGGCGCACTCTAAAGTTTTGGTTTTTTTGCTTGATATATTAAGATTTACCAAATTTGAAGACATCTAACGGTGCTTTTTTCATCATAATGTAAAAGCCATATCTCTTTAAACCAGTGTTTTGTGGGAATTGCTACATATTCTAGTTCTCTTTTTTCTCTCTCATCACAAGATTTTAATAACCTATCAAGGTCAAAACGCTTCTCTTTATAAAAATCTGGATTAGATATTTTATTTGAACCGAAATTTCTTCCATCAATTAATAAGTATTGAGAGCAAATTAATTCATTTAAAGCGGAAAATTCTATGGAATAGATCATATGCTCTACATGTCTGTACGTCTCACTTTCTGATATTTTTACTTCAAGAAGTTCGGTTTTTTTAACTCCTTCCAAACCTCGTGCTTCTGCCACCTCTATTATCATCCTCTTTTTTATTCGTAATAAAACCATTAGGTCGGCAATATAAGGATTGTTTATTTTTTTCCCCTTAATGAAACTTATCTGGTAAAACTCCCAGGATGGAAATTGAAACTTAGGAATCTCAAACATGCTCCTTCTAACGGTCTCAAACTTGTAATCCGTGCTATTTCTGAGATTATATTGTTTAATAAAAGCCTGAGCTATTTCTTTATGCTTTTCGTTCATATTACTAATATCCATGAGGGCATTTCATATAACGGTTTGCGGATAAAAGTAGTTGCCGAAGGCAATTTTGGGAAATCTTTGATTTCCCTTTTATCCGCTGTTAGGCGATGTGCTCAATCAATAACAGTTCCTACACAATCTTATGCAATGTATTTGCAATACTCCCATAAGTAATTAATTAACATGTCAAGACCACAGCTCAAAAGGATGACATATTTATCGCCAGCTCCGGCATAGAGAATCAGTTTGCCCTCTCGAACGAGAGCACCTACGGGAAAAACGACTGCTGGCACGTCCACTGGATACCGATCATTACCATGTAATTCATAAGGGGCTGAAGGAATGTAGATTGGACGTCTGGTTCGACAAAGCACCTTGCGTGGATCGTCTAAGTCCAAAAGGGCGGCACATACGGAATATCCTCTTTGGATTTTCTGCGCCAACCCGTATGCTTTGCAGATGTCAACATCTATCTCACCAACGGCATGATAGATGAGCAACCAACCTCTATCGGTTTTGATCAGTTGAGTGCTTGGGCCGATTTTCTCCTTTTCGTGAAGGTAGCGGCCTGCTTCTAAAAGCAGATTCTGGCTCCGTCGCTCATAGATTTTTTCCCACTGCTCTATGTACTTGGAAGGATTCAGCAATTGATCTATGCCAGCTTCAAGAAAATCTAAGTGAATGTTCGGATGAAAACGCAACAGCATGTAATGCCGGCCATTCACCAGCCGGGGGAAGAGGATGGCGTTGCGCGAGTCGAAGGATTCGACCATACCGTGATAGGTGATGTCCACGAAATCGTCGGTCGAGTAGATGGCGATCCGATCCGAGTTCTCGCCTGTAAACGGAAGGTTGATCTTGCCACACCCAATCAGCAAGTTCTGATGGCCATACTTGACGATCCGGATGTCCTCTATCCCGTAGGTAAAATCCTGATGGTCAGTGCCATCGCCCCGGATGACCACATTCTGGAATCTGGTGAAATGGACGCCATCCTCGCTTACCAAAGGCCAAACCTCTGAGATATAGTTTTCCAGACAGGTGCGCTCAACGTTAAGCCTTTCATCGAAAAACGTTCTTTTTCGATACCCCTGGTGACATCTCGGCATCAGGATGATCTTATCCTGGAACACTTCAGCCCCGCCGTTGAAGACAGCTCCGACCTTCAGCTCGCCTTTCTCATGCCAGGTAAGTCCAAGGTCTTGAGGCTTTACGATAGGATTGTTTTCAAAGGAATCCAGCTTGAAAATGGTCTCTTTAGAGTCAAGCAAAACGACTGTTCCATCACCTAGTTCTTGAACGCTACCATCCAATGGAGTCCCCATTTAATTTCGACCCCACATTAACTTTTCAAACAACTCAATATATTCCTGGGCGACTTTTTCTTTAGAATTACGGATAACATATTCTTCCGCCGCCTTTAGAGTTTCATTAACAATAGGCTTTCCTTCAAATACACCGACCAGTCTATCTTTAAGTTCTTCCATGTCCGAGAATTTCATGACCGCTCCGCCCAAAGGTTGGATATGGGGCGATTCTATGGCTAACACCGGGGTCATGGCTCCAAGGTAGGAAAGGATGGAACTCGAAACCATAATTTGACCTGGTTTAAATTCAGATTTAGGTTTATAGAAAATATAGGCATCTGAAGCGTGAAAATATTTGTCCATCTCTGACGCTGAGGGCATATCATCCCACCATTCTATAAAGTCATATCTTTTTATCTCTTTTAGCATCTCTTCATCCAGATACTCACGAGCAACCACTATCAAGAAAATAAATGGATATTTCTTGTTCAGTTCAGCCAAGGGAGGGATGAGAGGAAGGACATGGGTGCTGGGATACCACGAACATGTAAACACTATCTTCTTGTCCAACGGCAGATTTAGCTCCATTCTACTTTTATTCTTATCACCTCTCCTCAATGAGCCACATGGATAAGGGATTATATGTATCTTTTCTTCAGGATACACCTCCTTCCACATCCGCTTATATCTTTCATCAAAACAGACGACAGCATCCCATTCGAATTTCCAAAAAATGGGATTTTCAGGTAATTTGATCTCATGGATCACATAAATGACTTTTGCCTTCTCTTTAATCTTCGGATATATTTTTACAAGTTCTTCCATAGGCATCCATTCTATTCTCTGTGGGATAAAAATATCATAGTCTTTTTCTAAAAAAGGCTTTGGATCAAAAGTCCACTGACCTGATGATGTGCCTTGAACATTACAACACCTGATAACATAATCCTCATCTCTTATGTCTTGCAACGGTTTCACATCATTGAACGGTGCAAAGACTGTTAATTCATATCTTTTGGCAAGTTCCCTCCCCACAAGCTCTGCAAGAACAGCAGTCCCATCTGCTGCGTTCCATTTAGAAAATATTGCTATTTTAGTAAGCTTTTTATCCAATTTCCTTTCTCCTTTTATTATCATGAATCTTTATTAGTCCTTCAAACAATAACACGAATCTTTTAGCGATATTTTCTGCGTTATGTTCTTTTAGAAAAGCCTTTACTTTATTCAGATCGAACTTGCCCCCGAAGATGTCAATGAGCTTGGCTTTCATCTCCTCGAAGTTTCGATATTTCACGATTTCGTCTCCATGCAGTTCCACAAAGTTCGAATCGTGAAACAGGATAGGGCAACCGGAACCCAGAACTTGACATACTGAGCTGGATACGACTGCTTTGTACTTCTGCGAGGATTCCCTGTGGATGAGCAATGCATCCGAAGCATGTAGGTAGATATATAGCTGATCCAAGGGAAGTGGCTTTACCTGAAGGTCTATAAAGTGGTATTTCTTTTGGGCTTCGCGCAATTCGCTAACATCGCTTTCGGGATTGGCGACGATCACGTATCTGAGAGGATATTCTTCAGCTACGTCTTTTAGAGCGGGCAGGACAGATACAACATCTTTTGGTCTGAAGCCAAAGGAGAATACGATCTTTTCATCCAGCGGGAGGCCCAGCTTCTCTCTCGCTTCCCTTTTATCACCAAGCTCGAGTGGATGGTAGGGATAGGAGATCATGTGAATCTTTTCAGCCGGGAAAGATTTAACCAGGTAGTCTTTGTATCTCTGATCAAAACAGACGATGGCATCCCAGTCAAACTTATAGTAAAGAGGGTCTTCCGGGGCTTTGCCCTCGTGGACAACTTGAACGCTAACAGCTTTTTCCTTAATTTTAGGAAAGACCTCAAGTAATTTTTCGGCTGGCAATCTCTCTACATTTTGAGCAATAAAGACGTCGTATTCTTCATTTAAAAGTGGAGAGGGATCAAAGTAGGTAGCCCGGGTGACTGGTATAACCTCATCAACGCTAAAGTGCCTGATTACAAAATCCTCGTCTTTTTGAAAGGTGGGCCTGGCATCGGGGTGCTTTTGGGCGGAAAATACCCTGAGTTGGTGACCCAATTTCACCCAAGCCCTCCCTACCAATTCCGCGTGAATGGAAGGCCCGTTAGCGGCATTCCAAAGACACATCATTCCTATTTTCATTTTAACCATCCTCAATAGGCGTTCTTCGAGTTAATCTATCACTCCGATATAAATGCCGAATCGTCCTCGATGAATAAAATATAGCACTGACTAATGACCATACAGATATTGCAACTAATGACCAGAAAGGTGCATTTAGCAAAACACCTATTAAGATAAAAATTATATAACTGTTCTTTCTACCATCAAATTTTCTAAATAGCTGTTCAATTCTACCATAATCTTGAAGTGGACGATTTTTGATCCCTTTTCCAAATGCACTTCCACAATGGTCAGAAAAACCGTCGAATAGCAGCATAAACGTGCTAAGTAAAACAGGCATTGGTCCAAATGTATTTGATAGAAAAATTGCCAGTGCGATATACCACGAATGCTCAAACAGAAAATCGAAGGCGTGCTCCATTTTCCCAATATTTGAAGAAGCTATTTCCACTCTTGAAAGTTTTCCATCAACACCGTCCATAAATGAAACGATAAAGGTGAGGAGGGAAGCGAACAATAAATATCCCTGGAGGAATAAAAATGTGGATGTATAAGCAATTATGTTTGTTAGTATAGTAACCTGGTTTGGTGTAATCTTGGTATTTGCTAATCTGCTTACAATAAAATTTTCTATTGGTTTATTCACATAAGTCGCAAGCAAATCATTTCTTCCTTTACAGGCATTCTCAATTAAAAGCTTCCTTGCTTTGATTAAATCCTCTTTTGTATCAATATCTATCCAGAAAGCTTTAGTTTCCTTCCGCATGCTTGGGATATAACTGTCAATTTGGGTGATGTCGAATATTTCAACATCTTCATTCTTAGCAGCCTTAGCAATACCGTCTGCAAGTTCAGTCTTATCTTCTTTCACCGCTTCTTCGATATAAGAAAATGCCTTTGGTGAGCAAAGGAATATGCCGGTATCTATACAGTTTGATTCTTCTATATTTTTACCAATATCAGCAATCCTTCCTTCCTTCTCCAGAACCTTTGTGTCTCCTAGTAGAGATTTTCTTCTATCAATAGCTAAAACAACTGAACTTTTTGTATCATAATCGATAAGTTCTTTAAGAATGCGAACATCAAAGGTATGGTCTGACATTAATAGGATGAAGTTTTCATTTAACAATCCTTTGGCCTTTAATACAGAGATCCCATTTTCTTTTTGGTGGTCATTATTTTCGATATAGTTTATTTCTACTCCACACCTATCTCCAGTTCCCAATTTTGCTTTTATTTTGTCACCCAGATAACCAATAACTATCACGAATTCTTTAATGCCTGCTTGTTTTGTAGTTAATATTGTTCTTTCGATCAAAGATAATCCCAAAAGTTTAATCAGGGGCTTGGGTTTATTTTTAGTTAAGTTGCCCAATCTGCCACCGTCTCCAGCGGCAAGTATTAAAGCTTTCATATTCAACTCTTTCACCTTCCTTCTTTAAGTTCTTATAAAGGTGATTCAAAAATTTCGCCTAACGTTCCCAGCATATCTGAAGTTGCGACCGAAGGGAGCAATTTGAGGCGGAGCGAAGCCTAACCAGACATGTTGTGTTAGACAACGCATAAGATAAGATGAGCAAAACAAAAAATTCATCGAATACTTTTTCTAATGACAAGCATTATGTTCTCATCATTCCAAATGATATTATCAGGATTTTTGAAATGGTGAATAATATTTCCTTGAAATTTATTTAAAGCTTCTTCAAACTCTTTCTCATCATATAGGTAAAACGTAGAATAATGATGATGTGTGACTTGTGTCACCAGCCACTCTAATTTAGCCATTCGTTTGTATCTGAAATATTCAGTGGATTCTAATTTCAGAGTTGGCATCTTCTTTAATATTTTTTTCAATTCGCTTAGTTCATAGAGCCGTTTCTCTTTTTCACAGAATTCAGGAAAAAATCTTCCCCAAATATTCCTTTTATTTTGGCTTCGTAAACGAGTGTAAATAAACAAGTATCCATTATCTTGTAAAACTCGAGATGTTTCCCCAAGAAAATCTGAAAGCACGAAATGATGTATGGCATTGAAAGTGACCATAACATCCAAGGAATTGGCTACTAATGGTAAAACCCTTGCTGGTGTTCTTATTGTTTTGAAGTTTCTAATTTTGTGTTCTTGTAGATTTTTAGTAAGCTCATTCAACATGTTCTCATTATCATCTATGCAAGTGAGATAAAGTCTCTCTCCTAAATAATGGAATAATTCTATATCATATCTCCCCACTCCACAACCAACATCTGCGGCTTCAATTTTAGTCACATTTTGCAGTTTCTTTTTGATAAATAAAATTGGTTCCAAATCTGTGGCTCTTAAATCTTTATATTCGTGTGCGATTTTCGAAAAATGTGAATGAACTCTTTTCATAATTATAACAAACGAATTAAATGAATTAACATAATCACCCTCCCCCTCGTCCCCTCCCATCAAGGGAGGGGGAATTTATGAAGTCCCCTCTCCCCTTGTGGGAGAGGGCTAGGGTGAGGGGCATGTAAACTTATTTTTTTCCTTTTGTATTAGAAATTACCTTAGATGTTTAATAAAGTTTTCATACTCATTGCCCACCCGGGTAATATGTGGTCAAACATTCCACGGCTAAAAGAAGTTGCCCACTGGGCAATTTGGAGGAGATCTTTGAGTTCCCTTTTATCCGCCGTTATACCCCATTGGGCAGTAATCAAATCATTATCTAAAAAGAAGCATTTGGGAACATTAAAACTGAATAAAATCAAAGAATTCATGGCATTCTGTATACCACCGAGTTTATATTCATACCTGCTCCCACAGAAGCAAACACCACCACATCCCCTTTTTTCAACTCGTGGTTATCAAGCTTTCCTTTAAGCAACAGGTCAAGCAAGGTGGGCAAAGTCCCCACCGAACTGTTTCCCAGCCAGGATATAGTCATGGGCATGACATACGGAGGCACTTCCTTCACTCCGTATAACCTGTACAAACGCTTTAATATCGCCTCATCCATCTTTGCGTTCGCCTGGTGTAGAAAGACTTTGTTTACATCACCGAGGGATAATCCTGCTTTGGCAAGACTCTCCTCAACAACTTGCGGAACTGTCCTCAAAGCATATTCATACAGCTTATGGCCATCCATCTTAAGGAACAACTCATTGCCTTCGTAATCAGGATTATATGATTTACCCATCCGTAGCATATATGCATGCTTAAGGGTATCAGACCTCGCAGCGTGAGACAGTATTCCGATCCCGATGTTATCGGGACTTGTTATTGCCTCAACTATTGTAGCTCCTGCTCCATCAGCATATATCATAGTGTCCCGGTCATGAGGATCTGAAATCCTGGAAAGGGTCTCTGCTCCTATAACCAGAGCTCTCCTGGCATCACCTGACTTAAGATAATAATCAGCCTGTATCATTCCCTGCAGCCAGCCAGGACAGCCAAAAGGAAGATCATAAGCTATTGTTTTTGGGTTTTCTATCCCTAATTTTTGCTTTACTCTTGAAGCAAGGCTTGGAACAAAATCGGACCTTTTATTATCTGCTCTCACATCCCCGAAGTTATGAGCAACAATTATGTAGTCAAGGCTCTCCTTGTCAATCTTCGATGACTCCAAAGCATCCTCTGCTGTGAGAAAAGAAATATCAGAGGTAACCAGGTCATCTGTGACATACCTCCTTTCTGTAATACCCGTTATTTTTTCAAACTTCTCTATGATCTCTTCGTTGGCCTTGTCTAATTTTTTCCCATTCGAATCATAGAACTTATTTGAAAGGAAATTCTCGTTGTGAACCCTTCCTGTGGGTACATAACTGCCGGTTCCAATAATAATGGAATAAATATTTTTGTTCATGGCGTCTAATTCAAAATAATCACGTTAATTATGCAATGGCTAATAACGGGTTGTTTGCGAATTTTTAGCTCTTTATGTTCTTTTAATAATCTGAGCAGGTCTTCTGTGTCCATTTCTCTTTAAAAGTTCAATTAGCTCCTTGGTCTTCTTAAGCATCAACTAAAATCTCTCTTGTAGGGTCAAAGACAGAAGCCAGGAGAGCTCAAACTCGACCTCTTGCTCTTCATTATGGTCATCTAACTTTAGTACCGGCGCCATTGTTTTCTTCCCTTTTGCTTCTTTTTCTGTTGCGTCAGGTCCTCCACAGGATGACTGAGAATTGTCATTCTGACCCATATGGGGAAGAATCTCGCTTCCCAACCCGCATAAAACCAAGATTCTTCACTCCGCTTCGCTCCATTCAGAATGACACGATTGGAGTTCTCGGTCACCCTGCTCCAGACCTGACGCAAGCTGTCAGGAGAAGCTCCTGACAGAACTCTCTTCGCACCCCTAAATTCTCAAGACTATTGAAAATCCTGGCTTATCTGATAATTGGGTGCCTCTTTGGTGATGATAACATCGTGGGGATGGCTTTCTCTCAAACCGGCGTATGTGACGACCATAAGTTCCGCTTTTTGGGAAAGCTCTTTTATGTTTTTTGCTCCGCAAATTCCCATGCCCGCTTTGAGTCCACCCACCAGTTGATACACTGATTCAGAAAGATTCCCTTTATAGGGGACTCGACCTTCTATCCCCTCCGGCACAAGTTTTTTTGCCTCCAATAGATGTTCCTGGAAATATCTTTCTTTTCCTCCCTTTTTCATGACTTCGATGGAGCCCATTCCTCGATAAAGTTTGAAGGTTCTTCCTTCAAAAAGTATGGTCTCACCCGGGCTTTCTTCGGTGCCGGCAAATATGCTTCCGATCATCACCGCATTTGCCCCCGCCGCTAAGGCTTTGGCAATATCTCCGGAATATCTTATCCCTCCATCCGCAATTATGGGTATATCATGTTTTGCAGCGGCTTCAGAGCAATCCATAATTGCTGTCATCTGTGGAACCCCTGCTCCGATCACCACCCGGGTGGTGCAGATGGAGCCGGGACCAACCCCCACCTTGACGCAATCCGCTCCAGCCCGGATTAAATCCTCAGTCCCTTCTTTGGTGGCGACATTGCCGGCTGCCAAGGGTACTTCTGGGAACTTATTTTTTATCTTTCTGACCGCATCCATCACCCCTTTGGAATGTCCATGCGAGGAATCAATCACCAAAAGGTCAACTCCGGCATTCACTAACGCAGAAGCCCGAGCTATCATATCTTTTGCCACCCCCACAGCCGCTCCCACTCTCAGTCTGCCCCTTAAGTCCTTACAGGAATTGGGATATTGGATGTTCTTCATGATGTCCTTGACCGTGATCATCCCTTTTAAGTTTTTCTTCTTGTCCACAATCAAAAGCTTCTCGATTCTATTCTTGTGCAGAATTTCTTTGGCTTGCTCTAAGGTGGTCCCCTCGGGCACGGTGATCAGTTTCTCCTTGGTCATCACCTCGCCGATCTTTTTGCTTAAATCCTTCTGAAATCTCAAGTCCCGATTAGTTAATATTCCCAGAAGCTTCCCCCTTTTGGTAACAGGGATGCCGGAGATGGAGAATTTTCTCATCACCTCGAAGGCTTCCCCTATCATTTTATCAGGCGGGAGGGTGACCGGGTCCACGATCATCCCGCTTTCTGATCTTTTTACCTTATCCACCTCAGATGCCTGTTTTCCGATGCTCATATTCTTGTGAATCACTCCGATCCCCCCCTCTCTGGCCAGTGCGATGGCCAAGCGGAATTCGGTCACCGTATCCATAGCCGCACTAAGGATGGGAATGTTCAACTTAATCTCTTTGGTGATGTAGGCGGAAACGTCTACATCTTTGGGAAGCACAAAAGATTTCCGGGGAATCAACAGGACGTCGTCAAAGGTTAGACCGGCTTTCTCTTTGATTTTCATTTTACTCCATCTTTTTTAAATTTGAATCATCCCGACTTATCGGTCCAGATCAATATTCTTCCGCAGTTGTCACAGGTATAGATAATCTCACCCTTTCTTATCTCCTGGATCATCTGGGGGGGGATGGACTTATAGCAAGCCCCACATGCTCTCTTCCTTATGCTGACCACCACCTGATCACCTCTTCCCCTTTTTACCCTCTCATAAGTGGCCAGAAGCTTTTTATCGATCCTCACCGTAATATTTTTTCGATCCCCTTTCTTGATTTTGACCTTATCCTCGATTGAATTTAGCTCCTCTCTTAAGTGAACAAGTTGGGTGGCATTATTTTTTTCCACTTCCTCTAATTTCTGCTTGTATTGTTTTATCTTCTCTTTCAGATCATCCATATGGGTGAGGATTTTCAAGATCTCCTCTTCGGTGGAGGAGATCTTTACTTTACGGTTAGCTATCTCGGTTGTTAAGGCGTCATATTCCTTGTTGGTCTTTATTGCCAGCATCTGTTTCTGAAATTTAGCCAGCTCTTGATTGAGGGTGGCTAAATCTATGTCCAATTTGTTATAAAGGAGATTTTGCTCCTTAAGCTCTTTTTCTGAAGTCTGAAGTACATTCCTGGTCTCCTCCATCTCCCTTTCCATATTATTTATCATCTCCGGAAGATAATCTTTAGACCTGTCCAACTCTCCCAAATCATAGTCAATGTTCTGGAGTTTCAAAAGCATTTCCATTTCCTTTTCAATAACCATTCGACGTCTCCTTGCTATAAAAAACAAAAAAGTGCACAAACTTGCCGTGCACTTTAGGTTCTATTTTCTTCTCTTTGAATCTTCGAGAAGCCCAAAAGATGTTTTTCAAATTCACTTCGCCCCCAACAACACCCTTCTTTCTCCATCAACTCTCCTCAGACCCGAGGTCTTTCATATTGGCTTTACCCATTGTATTCAAATTAACCATCTATGCTTTTTATGGTTCACCGTGAATGGTGGGCAATACTGGATTCGAACCAGTGACCTTTCGGATGTGAACCGAACGCTCTAACCAACTGAGCTAATCGCCCGTTTATTTGCCTACTTTTTATTTCGACATCTGTAGAGTTCCTTGAACTTCTTATCCCTTTAATATATAATAAATAAGTTAATTTGTCAATATCTTCAGAACCCCCCACCTAAGAAATTTTGATTCTGTTGGTGCATTGAAATATAATCTCATACTAATACAGTTGGTTATATCGTCTTTGTCACCAACACCTTCTCCCTTAAAAATCAACGTCAACTCCGCATAACCTTTTCTCTTTCTTAATTAATATAACGAAATTTCTCGAAAAATAAAACAGAAATTTTGGACTTCTGATGACACCAAACGGAAATCATTCCACTGGCTGTACTTTTAGTCCTGACAATAAGATGAAACGGTTTTATGTCCATTTGCACCTATGTAATTTTGTGCCAAATGTTTTACCATCGCCAAAATTTTCTCCAGGCTTTGGGCAAAACACCCAAACCTATCCATACCCCTTTTTCATCTTATTATAAAGAAAGGTGGGCAGGGGTGATTTCTACAACTGAGGCTAAAAAAGAAATCATGCTCTTATACAAAAATAGAGGAATACTTTCCACCCCTTAAATTACAGCCCCCCCTTTTTGATTTGCTGTTTTCCAGCAACCAGAAGAGATCAAAGACTCATCCTTCACTCTGCCAAACGAAGCGGCATCAAAAGACAGAGATAATCTTCTCCCTCTTTCTTTTCGGTGGAATAGATTCTGCCGGCTGATACCTCGGTGCCCAGTTCTAACACCACCTCATCTCCGTCCAACTGTTTGAGGACATCTAAAACATAGCTGGCATTGTATCCTATATCCATGGGCTCACCCATATAATCGCAGGGCAAAGATTCTTTTGCTTCCCCTCCTAAGTCAAAGTTGGCAGAGGAAAGATCTATGTTGTCTTTCTTTAAAGAGAACTTCACCTGATGGGTGAGGGTGTTTGCTAAAATCGACATTCTCCTTACTGCACCAGTCAAAAACTCTTTATTGACCACCAGCTTCTTGTCGCTATCTTTGGGAATCACCTGCTCAAAATTGGGATAGGGTCCCTCAATTAACCGGGACGCTAAAACTGTATCACCCAGGTTAAAAATTATGTTGTTCTCTCCAAAGATAATCCCCATCTGTTTATCCTCATCTCCTAATAGTTTAATCAGAAGGTTAAGAACCTTAGGGGGGATTATAATATCCTCCTGCAGACCTTTAAGCTTAGTGTTCTTTAAAGATATCTTGGCTAATCTGTGTCCATCTGTTGCCACCATCTGCATATCCTTACTGGATGTTTGCCACAGGACACCGTTTAACGCAGGTCTGGTCTCGTCGGAGGAGGCGGCAAATATGGTTTTCTTGATCATCCTCACTAGATCACCCCCAGAAATCTTTATCTCTTTGGCTAAATTGACCGCCGGTAATTTAGGATACTCATCTGCCGGGATTCCGGATAGCTTATACTTCCCCCTTTCCGCTTTTAACTCCATACGGTTTTCTGTTATGTGAATCTCCACCTCACATTCAGGGAGCTCTCTTAAAATATCATAAAAAGCTCGAGCTGGGATGGTTAAAGCTCCCTTTTTGGTGGACTCGATGGGAATGGTGGTTATAACCG
>Ga0315543_1001364_pt1 | contig 26655 bp, 7 predicted proteins | sample SalMarSW160210MG_2_FD_203098 | JGI IMG/M metagenome (GOLD analysis project Ga0315543, IMG submission 203098) | Salt marsh sediment microbial communities from the Plum Island Ecosystem LTER, Massachusetts, United States - Salt Marsh Sediment SW1601-210 ... | reverse complement strand
TTTCGAGGCGTTGGCGGGCGACGTGATTTCGGTGAGCGCGGACACGCCGGAGGGCAGTCTGGACACGTATTTGTATCTCTACGACGCGGCCGGGAACCAACTGGAGACCGACTACCGCGACGGTCCGGGCGACGATGCGTTCATCAGCCACTACACGCTTTCCAGCAGCGGGACGTACTATGCGCGGGTAATAGAGAACGGCAGCAACGCGACGGGCAGCTACGAGATCCGCGTGGACGTGGCCCGGGGCATCCAGTTGGAGAGCGACGCCGAGTACGCCAACGACTCGATCGCCGGGGCGGATGGGCTGACGTTGGAAGCGATAGGTACACACCGAACGTGTACAATCGCCGGCACGATCATGACTCCCTTGTCCGGTAATGTTGACGAAGACTACTTTAGCTTAGGAACGGTTGAGGCAGGAGAGACGATTCTTCTCAGCGTGAGGTTGCCAGGAAGCAGTACGTTGAAGCCTGTGGTTGAGATCCGCGATGAAGGTGGAGGCCTCGTCGCGTTGACTCCGAATCCATCCGAAGCGGTTGCGCGGGCGAACATCACTGTGACGGGCACCTATTATGCAGTGGTCGTTGGTACCTGGGGTGCGGGACCGCTCGGCCAATACCTTCTGGATGTGGCTGTGTGGCCCACGAGCGAATTGGAGTTCGCCGACTTGGCCGTTAGCGAGATTAGTGTTGATCCAACTTCTGCGTCAAGCGGCGAAGTGGTAAGCGTGACTTGGACCGTGGAGAATTTTGGCACTGCGGAGACCGACACGGCCGAGTGGTATGACCAAGTGGTCCTGTCTCAGAATGGAACCTATGGTGATGCCGATGACAGATATCTCGCATCGTTCCAGCATGCGGAAGCCCTGGGTGCTCTTGGTGTCGGCGAAACTTACGTAGCAGAAGCAGATGTCCAACTGCCGTTAGGGATTTTCGGCGATTACTGGATCTTCATCGAAGCCGACACAACCAACACGGTCTTCGAGTACTTCTTCGAAGAAAACAACGTTGGGCAAATCGACTCTCCGATAGCCATTGAGTTGACTCCTCCTGCTGACCTTGAGGCCAGTGACGTGTCCGCACCGATAATTGGTGTATCGGGCGAAGGACTTCGGGAACTAATTACTTGGAGGGTCACTAATGAGGGTATCGGTACCACGGGAGACGGCACGCCCGGCGGAACTGTCGAGAATTGGACGGATCGCATCGTACTCTCACCCAACGCTATTTTCGGTGACGGGGACGACCGGTTGGTGGCCGATGTCCCACATGCTGGATCGCTTGATGCTGGCCAGTCCTACAACGGAACCTGGACCGGTCCGCTTCCCACCGGACTCTCTGGTGACTGCCACGTGTTCATCTTTGCGGACTACGGCGATGCGATCTACGAATACGCGAATACACATTCCAACCTGGCCGTCGCTCCCGAGATAATTTCGGTGGCCTCGGCCCCGTTTGCGGATGTTACGGTAACCGACATGTCGGCCCCGCCCGTGGCTTCTCAGGGGGCCGCGGCGAGCGTCACCTGGCAGGTGACGAATACGACGAACGCTTGGGCAGCCACGCCGGTTTCAACTTGGACAGATCATGTGGTCCTCAGCGATGACGAAGTAATCGGCAACGCCGACGATCGCAACCTCGGGCAACTATCTCATAGCGGCGGACTCGACGTTGGCGGAAGCTACCCAGAGGTCTTGGAGGTCACGATCCCCGACGGCCTTGAGGGAACGTACTACCTGTTTGTCGTCACGGACTCAGGTGACGATGTATACGAGTTCATTTACGAGGACAACAACGCTGACTATCGGGCCATAACGATCAGCGCGCCGCCGCAAGTCACGTCGGTGAGCGTCGACGAGTACACCAGCGACTCGATCAGCAGCGTTACCCTGGAACTCTCGGAGCCGGTCGTCGGGGATGACGCCCAGGACACGGCCACGTATGAACTCCTTGACCTCGGGCCGGACCGCCAGGTGGGCGGCGGGGATGACCGTATTATTGGGCTTGGGCCGGCATACGAAGACGGTTCAGGGCAGATCGAACTCGATATTCTCGGCATTCATTCAGACTATACCCGGTGGGATGTGTCGGACTATCTCGACGGTTTGGCAGGTTCCTGGGAGATTCAGGCCGACGGCAAGTCCGTAATCCAACGCGCCGATGGCGAGCCGACGTTTCTGCTAAGCGACTTCGACCATATCGACGGTACGTTCAGCGGACACCTGCGCGTCGAAATGTCCACCGACGACGATTTCCTTGGATTCGCTTTCGGCGTTCAGCTCGACGAAGTCACCGGCCGGCCAGACAATTACTACCTCGTCACCGGCAAGAAGTATGACGAGTGGCGCGGCGATAGTTACGCCGAAGAGGGTGTCAAACTGCTCAAGGTAACGAATGCGGGGAACCTGGACAACGAGCAAATCGCCGAGCAGATCTGGGACGGCGAGAACTCCGAAAACGTCTCCGTCCTGACCGAGATGCTCGGCGGTTACTACGGTTGGTGGGAAAACTACGATTTCCTGCTGGACTTCTCCTACCGGTCTTCAGGCGCCATATACATCGCCTACCGAGACGGCAATTCTGGAGACGTACTGGCCAGCTCGTCCGTGACCGACCCGGATCCATTGGGGCCCGGAAAGATCGGATTCTTCAACTACAGCCAGCCGGACGTGCGCTACTCGGTTGACCCAGTGGAGACGGAGTTGGGCGAGGGTGTGTACCAACTGAAGTTGCGGTCAGGCGATCCGGGGCTACGAGATCTGGATGGCATTCCCTTGGACGGCGACGGGGATGGGATCGGTGGGGAGGATTACGTTTACACCTTTGTCGTCGATCAGACCGCGCCGGAGATAATCGGAGCGACGATCACGCAGAATCAGCTAGCGATCAGCTTCGACGATGCCGGTGGAATGGATCCGGCGGCGGTCGAGGCGCTTGGCAACTATACACTGACCCGCGCCGACGGCGACGGCGTAGTCGGGGACGGCAGTGATGTGACGGTCGATTTGGCAACGGCCGTTGGCACTGCAACGTTCGCTTCGGCGACGCAGACACTGACGCTCAACTTTGCCGAGACCCTGCCGGACGACGTCTACGAGTTGACCATCTCCGCGGCCGGCGTGGTCGACCTTGCGGGCAATCCGTTGGGCGCCGACGTGACGGAGACGCTCACGTTGGACGCCGTCACGGCTGCGGTGAGCATCGAGTTGCAGCCCAGTAGCGACTCGGCGGCGCCGGACAACATTACCAACGACACGACGCCCACGTTCGACGTGACGCTCAGCGAGCCCGGCTCGTTGGAAATCGACTGGACCGGCGACGCCGTGGCCGATTACACGCTGGCGGTCACCACCGGCGGAACGTACAGTTTCACAACGCCGGCGCTGGCTGACGGTCACTACACCTTTGATGTAACCTTCACAGCCGGAACCCCGACCGGCAGCCCCGCGACCGACACGCTGGGTGTGACGATCGACACCGACGGCCCACGGGTGAAGTCAATCACGGAGGTCGAGCATCTTAATGACCACCTCGAAGTTACGTTTACTACGCCCATCAACCCAGCGACGTTCGGTACCGACGACGTGACCTTGGTTGGTCCCGGCGGGCCGATCACGATCACCGGCGTGACCCCACTCTTGGAACCAGATCACTACCGGATCGACTTCGATCCGCTGGACGAGACGGGTAACTACGACCTGCAGATCGGTCCGGAAATCGACGACGTGGCCGGCAACGGCATGGACCAGAACGGCGACGGGACGCCCGGCGACCCGTTCACGCACAGCTTCGTCATTGCCGACACGACGCCACCGATTCTGACATCCTTCTCCCCGACCGGGCTTGTCACGACGGATGTCGCGACCTTCCAGGTGGAGTTCAGCGAAGCCATCCTCGAAGCCATCTTCGAGGGCAGCTTCACCGCAGAGGACATGGCCGTTACGCTGCCGGATGCGACACAGTTGGACCCGTCTTACATTAGCGTCGACCAGGATACTCCAACAGCCTTCACCGTGACAATTGACCCTTTCTTGTCTACTGAAGGAACCTACGACATTGAGATTGGTCCGAACATCACGGACTTGGCGGGGAATCCGATGGCGGAGCCATATATGGTATCGTTCACCATCGACAAGACGGCTCCGAGTGCCGTGACCGATCTCTCCTTTGCCGATGATCGGGGTCAGTCGAACACCGACGGGCTGACCAATGACGACACGCCGACGTTTTCCTGGACCGCCGCGACGGATGCCAACGGCATCTCTCACTACGAGTACCGGGTGGACAGCGGCGCCTGGACAATGGTTGCGGCGACGACGGTCGAGGCTACGCTTGGGGATGGGGCTCACGAGTTTGTGGTTCGCGCCATCGACAATGCCGGGCTTACCGGGCCGGAGACGTCGATCGAGCTGACCGTCGAGTTGACCCCGCCGGCACAACTCGTCGGGCTGACGATGGTCGACGACACGGGGCCGTCGCCCGACGACCACGTCACGATGGACACCACGCCCACGTTCTCCTGGCAGGCCGCCTCGGAGACGGACTTCTGGACGTACGAGTACCGGCTGAACAGCGGCCCGTGGAGCGATACAGGTGATCCTGCCGATCCGACGATCACGCTCACCCCGGGACAGGGTGTCCACACGTTCGAGGTGCGCTCGGTGGACCTGGCGGGCAACGCGAGCCCGGCGAGTGACGTGTTCAGCTTCACGGTCGACACGAGCAAGCCGTCGGCACCGGCGAGCGTCTCTGTCGCGGACGATACGGGCGTTTCGGCTAGCGATCGGATCACCACGGACGACACCCTTTCGGTGACTTGGACGGCGGTGAATGACCTAAGCGGGGTCGCTTATTACCAGTACCAGGTGGACGGTGGGGGATGGATCGACGAGACGGGCACGTCGGTAGCGCTGGGCTTCTCGCCCGGCTCGCATAGCTTCGACGTTCGCGCGGTGGACAACGCCGGGAACACCGGCATGGCACGGACGGTCACGATCACGGTCGACCATCAGGCGCCGAGCGTCGTTTCGCACGAGCCCAGCGGCACGGCCGTCGAGCCGGTCGAGTACGTCGATGTTACTTTCGACGAGGTCATCGACATGGACACGCTCGGCCCGGCGTTAACGCTGTACTACGAAGAAACGCCGGTGGTCGATCCCGATTTCGTCGTATCGGATCGGGGCGGCGGGACCTACCACATCACTTTCACACCACAGGTAGCGAATGGCTCGTTCCGCCTGGAGGTCGCGGCATCGGTGACCGACTTGGCGGGCAATGTGATGGAAACGTCCTACGACGCGACCTTTGCCCAGGCCGTGCCGGACCTGGCCGCATTGTCTCTCGTGCCGACAACGACCGAGTTGGAGTTCGGCCAAATTGTCGAGATCACCTGGACCGTGGAAAATGCCACCGGTGCCGGCCCGATCGACGGGACCTGGGAGGATGCCGTGTATTTCTCCGCGGACGATGTGCTGGATCCCGGTGACGAGCCGCTGGACTCGTGGCCCATGCAAGCCACGTTGTTTCCCGGTGAGGACTATGTCGGCAACGGCCAGGTCGAGTTGCCGTTGCGTACGGATCTCACGGAGGGCACGTACTACTTGATTGTGAAAGCCGACAATGAAAATGAGTTTGTTGAGTTGAACGAGTCGAATAACATCGCTATCGCCCAGATCCACGTCACGATGCCTCCCGTCGCCGACCTGACGGTTACGGACGTGGCTTGGGTCGGAAGCCTGGTTGCCGGACAGGCGGCAACCTTTACATGGACGATCAATAATTCGGGGGGCGTCGACGCGACAGGCCCGTGGACTGAGGAAGTCCTTGTCTCTGTCGATGACGCTGTCGGGAACGACATTTCCCTGGGCACGGTGACTTTCGAGGGGACGGTCACAGCCGGCGGCAGCGAGCCGCGAACCACCACGCTGACCATCCCGCAGACGATCTCCCTGTCGGGCGAAGTCTACATTGTCGTGGCCACCGACACCGAGGACGACGTCTTCGAGTCGAACGAGGACAACAACGCCGGTGTAAGCGCTATCAGCGCGATGATTGCCGACAGCCTTCTGATTACGGCCTCGAAGACGGCCGTGGCGGAGACAGCGGGCACGAGCAGCCTCCGCTATGTCGTCACACGGAGCGGCGACACCTCCGTTCCACTCACCGTCAGCTTGGAAAGCAGCGACACAAGCGAGGTGGTTGTTCCTGCAACGGTGACGATTCCCGCAGGCCAATCAAGTCTGGCCTTCTTCGCAGAAGTCGTAGACGATACGATCGTTGACCCGTCGCAAGTGGTGACCGTAACGGCGTCGGCCGCCGGGTTCCTCAGCGACGCGGTTGACGTGAGCGTGCTGGACAACGAGATGCCGACTCTAGCCATCGAAGTTTCCGTCGAGACCATGACTGAAGGTGAGACGGCTGCGGCCACCGTGTCTCGCAGCTACGGGATGGACAGCGACCCGAGTTACATGACAGACGAACCTCTGACGGTGACGCTCGTGGACGTCACCGGCGGGCAATTCACGATGCCCTCGACGGTCGAGATCCCGAGCGGTTCTCTAGTGGTAACCTTCGATTTGACGGCGACCGACGACGAGATCCCTGAGCTGGATGAATGCTACCAGATCGAGGTTGTTGCCACCGACTACGTTGGCGCCGCAACCTGCGTCATCGTCGAGGACAACGACCTGCCGACGCTGATCATCATCCCGGCGTGGGCCGAGGTTTCCGAGGGCGCGGGTGCAACGGCACTCTCGGCGATTGTCCAGCGGGCCGAGGCGACCGGCGAGTCACTGACCGTTCAGCTCAGCAGCAACGACACGACGGCAGCGGTGGTTCCGGCGGAGATTGTCATCCCGGCCGGTGAAACCAATGTCAGCTTCGTCATCGGTGTTGTGGACGACGAAATGGTCGACGGGACGCAAACAGCGGTCATTTCGGCCGTGGGCGTGATCCCCGCGTGCGGCTGCGGCGCGCCCAATCCGACGGGCACGGCCACGGCCCAGATCGATGTCCTGGACGACGACGGCCCGACGCTGAGCGTGGCTTTTGACCGGGCGCTGGTCAACGAAGGTGTTACCGCCGCGGCCAACTTGACCGTCAGCCGCAACACGGATCCTGTCGGTGATCTCGTCGTAACGCTCATCTCCAGCGACGTTGCGGGCATCGAGTTGAGCGTGCCCGCGCAGGTGACGATTCCAGACGGAGCACCGTCGGTCAGTGTGCCGGTCAACAGTCTGGAGGACGGCGTATCCGACGGCAATCAGACGGTGACCGTGACGGCCTCGGCAGCGGGTTACGTGCAAGGCGTCGGCTCAATCGTTGTGACGGACGTGGACCTGCCCGACCTGGTGATCGCATGGGTGGAAGGCCCGGCGCAGGTGGCGACCGAGAAGTTGTTTAACATCACCTATCGTATGGAGAACCTCGGCTTGGCCGAGGCAATCGCATCGAACGCCGATCCGGAGAACGACTTCGACGGTTCCTGGACCCAGCGTGTGTACCTTTCGTACGACCCCTACATCGGCAATGATCTTCTCGTGGGTCAATACACATTCGAAGGAACGATGCCCGTCGGCAGCCAGTGGAGACTGGAGCGCACCGTGCCCACCTGGGCGCCGATGACACCGGGTGAGTACTACCTGATCGTGGAAACGGACGTTACTGGCACGGTGGTCGAGGGCATTGAGACGAACAATACGACGATCAGCACAAACCCAGTCACCGTCCTGCCTGCTTATTCGGCCGAGGTTCAGACGGCATTGGAAGTGGGCGCGGTGGGTCTGACCGTCGCGGAAATCACACCGGTCGTCATGAGCGGCACGGCCACCAACGCCGACGACTCGCCGGCGCAGTATGAGCCAGTGTCCATCCACATCCACGTTCGCGATACCGAGCGAGTGATCGCGGCGATCACCGACGAGTTCGGGCAATTCTCGACGACCTGGACGCCGCTGCCGGGCGAGGGCGGACACTACACGATCGGGGCCTGCCACCCGGGCCTGGAGGAGGCTCCCGTGCAGGACGAGTTCGTCTTGATGGGCATGAAGGCGGTCCCAACTTCCAGCAGCGTGAACGTCATCGAGGGCGGCACGAAATCCACTACGTTCACGATCACGAATCTGGCGGACCTGCCGCTGACGGACCTGAGCGTAACGCTCGCCAACGTGCCCTCCAGCCTGGAGATCACGACCACGGACCTCGACGGCGCGACGATCGCCGCGCTCGATTCGGTCACTCTCGAAGTCTCCGTGCATGCCATCGACGCAACGTACACCAGCGGCACGTTCACCATCCAGATCGACACGGCCGAGGGCGCCCGCGTCCTGATGCCCGTAAGCATTCGGGTCGAGCCGCTCGTAGCCCGATTGTCGGCCGATCCAGGCCGGCTGGAGTCGGGTATGCTTCGCGGCACGCAACACGTGGTCGAGTTCGAGATCACCAACAATGGTGGCATCGAAACAGGAACGATCGACGTCCTGCTGCCGCAGAATGAGGGCTGGCTGCACCTGGCCACGGCCCAGCAAATGGACTCGCTCGCCCCGGGCGAGTCGGCCATGGTCTCGCTGCTGCTGATGCCGCCGGCCGACATGGCCCTGGCCGAGTACTCCGGCCACGTAACGCTGAACTTCACCAATGGATACTTGAACGTGCCGTTTACATTCCGGGCGCTGTCGGATGCCACGGGCGACTTGGTGATCAAGGCAGTCGACGAGTACTACTTCTACACCGAAGAAGCCCCCGCCTTGGAAGGCGCAAGGGTTCGCGTGCTGGACGCGCTCAGCGGGGAGGAGATCTTCTACGGCACGACCAACGCCGACGGCGAGGTCGCCCTGGTGGACGTTGCTGAAGGGTACTACAAGATCGAAGTCCGGGCCGACGACCACAATACCTACAGCAACACGGTCTTCGTCGAAGCCGGCGAGACGAACACGATCCGGGCTTTCCTGTCGCTGCAAACCGTTCAGGCAACCTGGACCGTCGTGGAAGGGGACGTCGAGGACCACTACGAACTTGTCATCGAGACGGTTTTCGAGACGAATGTACCCGCGCCGGTGATCATCGTCACGCCAGCCTCGATCGACCTTTCGCCGCTCACCGCGGCGGGACAGAAGATGCAAGTCGACTTGACGATCGAGAATCGTGGTCTCATCCAGGCCGAGGAGGTAGAACTCTTCTTCGGTGACCACCCGATGTATGAGTTCACCCCGCTGGTCGAGGATATCGGGATCCTGCCGGCCATGTCCAGCCTGACAGTCCCGGTCATCATCGAGCGTTTGCCGTATGAGGAGCTCGCCTCGGAAGGGGCCGCGGGTGGGGAGGCGGCAGGCGGCTCAAACACCAATATGTGCCACATTCCCGGGGGTGTTCTGTATGTCTATTGGTGTCTGGGGACGGATCAAGAAAGATTGCTGTTTTCGGTCGAAATCGGTGGGATCGACTACCCGTGCGAGCCCACCAGCACCGATCCTATCTGGGGTCCGTGGAACCCGTGGGGTCCGTGGGACCCGTGGGGCCCGCCAAGCTGGGACGTAGGACCGGGGCCGGGGCCGGGCCCCGTCAAGCCCAACAAACCGACGACTGGCACTGAGGCGTGTGATCCGTGCATAGATGAACTCGGCGGCGCTCTGTTATGCGCTGTGCCCGGCGGGTGCCTGGTCGGCGCCGCGATCGGCGGCGCCCTGGGCGAGGCAGAGGACTACGCAACCGAACGGAACGGCAACACGTGGCAGGATGGTATCAAAGGCGGCGTGGCGGGGTGCGCGCTGTCGGCGCTCGGCACACTCACCGGCGTTGGGGCCCTTTTCAGCTGTATCTATGCGGGGGGCCAGGCGCTGGGATGTTTGCTGGGCAACATCACGGTTATCTGGGAACCGTCGGAAGGGGTAAGTACAAGCCAGAGCGAAGGACACGGCCCTGTCACTGACTATCTCTGGGGTGGTAAGAGTCTGCTGCCGGCGGACTACCCGTACTTTGACTTCGACCTGCTGGATCTGTCCTGGGCGGGTGACATGCAGGAGCCCGCAACGATTTGGCTGACGGCGATGGGCTGGGAGATGACTGTGCTGGAGCCGACGGCCTACATCTTCGGCAACACGTGGTGGATGAAGGATTTCGAGCACGACGAACTCGCCACGACAGTTGGACAGTTCCTTGATGCAACCTATACGACCACCGACGACGGTTACAACGTGTCGACGACGGAACGCAACGCCATCATTTCGACTGCAATGGGGTTCGGCATGCCACAGGAGGCGGTCACGGCAATGATCGATCGCTGGAACCGCACCATGGCTTACTGGGACAACGAGTGGTACACAGCTGAGGACGTGCCGGACGGCATGAGCATGGACTTCATCGACGCCGAGAAGCTGCACCACAAGTACCAGTGCGCCGAGCAGGCGATGACGGAGACCCAGGAAGCTGGCTTCGCCGATCCCGTTGAGGTGGTCAACACGTCATACGAGATCCTGGTGGATATGATCGACGACATCGACGGCGCCGGTGTGTGTGCCGAGGTCAAACTCCGGCTTGAGCAGGATGTTGTCCTCACCCGCGACGCCTTCGAGGCCACCCTCGAACTAGACAACAACACGGACGGTGCGCTGGAAAACGTCGTCGTCGACGTGATCATCACCGATGCCGAGGGCCAAGACGTAACCGACCTGTTCGGCGTCTACGACCCGACCACCAAAGGCTTCGTATCGGCCGGCGAGGGCTGGACGCTCTCCGATCATACGGTCGGCACGGCGAGCTGGCTGATCGTCCCGACGACCGAGGCGGCACCGGAGGAAGCGACCGTGTTCTTCGTCGGCGCGACCCTGCAGTATACAGACCAGGGGCGCGAAGTGACTATGCCGCTGGAGGCCGTGCCCATTACCGTTCTGCCCCAGGCGGAGTTGCAGATCAAGTACTTTTGGCAGCGCGACGTCTTCAGCGACGACCCGTGGACCGACGAGATCGAGCCTTCTGAGCCCTTCGAGTTGGCCGTGATGATCGAGAACTACGGTGCCGGCGAGGCCACTGATCTCCAGATTACCTCCGCGCAGCCGGAGATCATCGAAAACGAAACGGGGCTGCTGATCGATTTCAACATCGTGGCCTCGCAGGTGGACGGCCAGCCGATGTCGCCCTCGTTGACGATCGACTTCGGTGACATCGAAGCCGGAGGGACTGCCATTGGCCAATGGTGGATGACCTCCACGCTGCAAGGCCACTTCACCAGCTACGAGGCGACGTTCACCCATGTCGACGGCTTGGGTGACGAGCGACTCAGCCTGATCAAGAGCGTCGAGATCTACGAGTTGATCCAAAGCGTCTATGCTGGCGGAGACCTCGACGATGGACTGAGCGACTTCCTGACCAACGAAGTGGCCGACGCCCAGGATCTGCCCGACACGCTGCACCTGTCCGACGGCAGCGTGGTCGACGTGGCCCTGGCCGACGAGACGCTGGCAAGCGTTACCGGCTCGCTCTCGCCGGAGAATTTCCAGGTGACGCTCACGGCCACCATGGACGAAGGGTGGAGCTATCTCCGCCTGACGGACCGCGACCCGGGCGACGGCGAGTACAAATTGGTCAGCGTGGTTCGCAATGATGGAACCGTCATCCCAGCCGAAAACTTCTGGCAGACCGACCGGCGGTTCATAGGCATCGCGCAGCGTCCCGTGCTGGAAGATAGCCTTCACCTGTTGGACTACAACGACACGGGCGAAACGGAGGTTACCTACACGCTCGTCTACGCGCCGCTGGACCAGACGGGCCCGACGGTCGAAGCCGTCACCGGGCCGGCTCAACCGGTCAGCGAGGAGGACGTCGGTGAAGTGATCGTTGAATTCTCGGAGCCGTTAAAAACCGGCTCTTTCACGGCCGACGACATGATGCTCACGCGTGACGGTGGTTCAAACCTGATCGATGGCCCCGTGACGATTACTCCCTTTGGCGAGAATACTTATCGCATCACGGGACTGTCGACCTGGACGAGCCAGCCCGGAGTGTACTCTCTTGCCGTCGACGGCACGGGAGTGCTCGACGTTTTCTCCAACCCCGGCACCGGCTCCGGCTCCGTCAGTTGGACACGTGTGACCTCCGGGCCTTGGGCCACGGAGATCAGCGGCGCCGAGCCGTTCACCAACAGCCCTGTCAATACACTACAGATCACCTTCTCCGAGCCCGTCGACGTCGATACATTAGACCTAAGCGACATAACGCTCCGTCATGACGGCGAGACGGTTGAGTTGAGCGGCGAGTTCTTCTCCGAGGTTGCGCCCGACGTGTTCACCGTCAGCGGCCTGGCGGGCGCGACCACTGCCGAGGGTATTTATGAATTGACCGTCGACACGGCCGCTGTGGCCGACTCGGAAGGGAATCTCGGCTTCGGCACGTTGACGTGTAGCTGGATCATGGACACGACAGCCCCGGCGGCGACGGCCGTCGACGCCGACGTGGACTCGCCGACATCCTCCTCGGCAACGCTCGTCACGGTGCTGTTCGACGAACCCGTTTCGGTGGACGCGGCCGCGGACGTGACACTCACCGTAGACGGAGTACCTGTGACGACCGACGGCGTGACTGTCGACGTCGACCCGGCCAACGATCGGCGAGTTCGCATTCGCAACTTGTCTTCCCTGCAGAACAGCGACGGCGAGTACCGCCTCACGCTCGACCTGTCCGGCGTGACGGATCTGGCGGACAACGCGGCTTCCGGCTCGGCGGAAGTCGCTTGGCAACTGGACACGGACGCCCCGGCGGCCCCCGCCGACTTGTCGATTTCGCCGGACAATGGCCAGTCGAACACGGATGGCATAACGGACACGGGCGAACTGACGTTGACCGGAACCCTCGGGGAAACCAATCTATCCGTGTCGGTCTATGATGTCGCGCTCGGAGTGTTTCTCGGTGATGCGACGGTAACAGATATGACTTTCTCAAAAGACCTGCTGTTGACGACCGGCGGTTTTCATGAACTGCGAGTGGCCGCGACCGACGAGGCGGGCAACAGCGCCGAGAGCTTCTTCGATGTCTTCATTGACACGGTCGATCTGGCCATCACGGATGTCTCCGGTGTGCCGGCCGGTTATAACACGGAGACGGTCACCGAGATCGAGATCACCTTCAGCGCCCCGATCAATCTGGCCACGCTGACGTTAGACGTCATGAGCATGACGACTGGTGGCGAAGATCTGCCTCTTACGGATGTGATCATCGAATTGGTCGAGGGCACCAGCGCCACCTACCGCCTGTCGAACCTGCCGGTGGCTTCGGGCATCTACGGGACCTACGAGCTGCAAATTGACCTGACACAAATCGAAAAGGCCAACTCCGGCCGCAGCGGTGCGGCTTCGCGAACCCTGGGTTGGTCCGTCGTTCCTGCCGATACGACCGCCCCGACGGTCGTATCGGTCGTCGTGCAAAACGGCGAGCCGGCACCCGAAGGCGTCCAACGCATCGACGTGACGTTCTCCGAGGCGATTCAACTGGCAGGCATGATCGCCGACGGGTCGATCGCGACCGCCGTCCTGCTGGCCCGCGTGGATGAGACCGGGCAGGTCATCGAGCACATTCCGCTGATGCCGGACGAGTTCGCCGCCGACGTCACCTCAACGGTGCTTACTTGGCAGTCTTCCCAAGGATCACTTCCTGGCGGTCGATACGTCCTCCAATTGGACGCCGACAGCTTCCTGGATCAGGCCGACAACCCCTTGGACGGCCAGGGATCGCAGACGTTTGATCTGGGTCTGGCGGAGTATGCCGCTGAGTCGCTGCTGCAAGCGGACGGCGCCGCCGTCACGGTGGATAGTTACTCGGCGCCTGCTCTGGCGGATATGACTGGCGACAGCTTACTCGATCTACTGGTGGGTGAGAAAACAACCGATTCGCTCGGACGCGTGTCCATCTATCGAAACACGGGCTCGGGCTTCACGTTCGAAGGCTATGCCTCGGATATCGCGGGCAACGTGTTGAACGTGGCTGCCACGGGCTGTCTCGGGGTCTCGGCGCGGGGCGTCGACTGGAACAACGATGGTCTGCCCGACCTGTTGCTCGGCCAGGCCGACGGCACCGTGAAGATCGCCCTGAACGCGGATGCCCCTGATGGGATGCGATTCAATACGCCAGTGTCTGTGTATGCGGGAACCCAGCCGATCGACGTCGGCACGCGTGCCACGGTTGAAATTGCGGACCTGAGCGGCGATGGTCTGTTCGACTTGGTTGTTGGCGCATACGATGGAGCGGTAAGACTCTACGAAAACACGGGCACCCTTGGTTCGCCCAGCTTCGCCACTTCGGCGATGATGGCGCTTTCAGACGGTACGGAGATTGCTGTGCCCGACGGTCGAAGCGCCCCGACGATCGGGGATGTCACCGGCGACGGTCGTCCCGATCTGGTCTGTGGCAACACGGCCGGCGAGCTGTGGCTGTATGTCAACGTTGGCGATACGACGCCAACGTATCGTGAAGGCGTGCTTGTCGAGGCGGACGGGACCGCCATCGATCTGCCGGGCGACGTCCGGAGTCGACCCTTTGTGGGTGACGTGACCGGGGACGGCCGGCTCGATCTGCTCGTCGGCAGCCAGGACGGCACGGTCCGCTTGTACGAAGCAGTTGTAGTGAACGACGCTGCGGAATCGGTCTTCTTGGTTGCTTCGGTCGACGGCTCTACCTCGCTCGACGAAGGATCTGTAGGCGAATTCACGCTTGCTCCGTTCGACAGCGGAGTCACTTGCTCGTGGACGCTCGGCGACGGTGAAACTGCAACCGATGTCAAAACCGTCTGGCACGCCTACGGCGACGAAGGTGTGTACGACATAGTCGTGACGGTCGAGGCCGACGGCATGACCGCATCGGTGACCAAGACCATCACTGTCGCAAACGTGGATCCGGTGATCTTGGACCTGACCGGAGACGAATCCGTACTCGTGGGCGACATGGCGACATTTATGGCGTCTGCCGAAGACGATGGCGCGGACGAACTCACCTACGCGTGGGATTTCGGCGACGATACGGATCCGCTCAGCGGCGTAGATTTGACGATGGTAGAACACACCTATAGCCAATTTGGCCAATACATGGTGACGTTAACCGTGACTGATGGTGACAGCGGCCAGGATCAGGCGACCTGGGATATCGCAGTTGAGCAGCTTGTCCCGCCAACGGTTGAGCACGTGCTGGTACGGGGAAGTGCTTGGGCAGACTCTTTCGTGGACTGGCTCGACGCCGAAGGGCTTGGGCATCCGAACGTAGTGCAGCTTGGATATGCGATTCCGCTGGGTGAAAGCCAACTCGACGTGCTCCCGTGGACCAACGTCGATGTGATCTCGGTCGTCTTCAGTGAGGATGTCAACGTCAGCGAAGATGACCTAGCCTTGTGGGGTGTTAACGTGGCCGACTATGTCGGTGAAGTCGGCTTCGTCGTGGACAGCTTCGTCTATGACAACACGACCTTCACGGCCACCTGGACGCTGGCCGAGCCGATCGCGGCCGACAAGCTGCTGATCGACCTCGACGGCGAGTCGGGCGGTGTGACCGACACCTCGGGCAACCTGTTGGACGGCGAGTGGGAAAACGGCGTCTCGACCTCCTCTGGCGACGGCGAGCCCGGCGGCGATTTCCTGTTCCGCTTCAACATCCTGCCGGGCGACGTCGACCAAAGCGGCCAGACCACGGTTGACGATTTCACCGCCGTCCGCGGCGCCCTGGCCACGGTGCTCGGCGACTCGGCCTACTCGCCCATGCTCGACGTCACCGGCGATGGGATGATCATCACGAACGATCTCGTCCTGGTCCGCAACCAACTGGGTACGCAACTGCCCGAGGACGATCCGACCGTGCTGGACGAGACGGTTGTGCCGAAGATTCCCGGCGATGCTAATCGGGACGGAGTGGTCGACGACCTGGACAGCGCGATCCTGGCTGCCCATTGGGGAATGTCGGACGGAGCAACTTGGGCGGAAGGCGATTTCAACGGTGACGGAGTAGTCAATTTCATCGATGCCGCAATTCTGGCGGCCCATTGGGGTACCCAGGCCGAGGAGTCCAGCGAGCCAGAAACCGAGGAGCCCGCACCCGCTCAGGATGCCGCTCCGCTGATTGGCCCAGTTCAAGCGACGCCCGGTCTGCTCCGATGCCCACTGGTCAGTCCCAGGATCGGCCCGGCAGGCGAGGCCAAAGCGGCTTCTGACGCACCCGCTCCGGCGGAAGGCGGTCCTTCACTGTTGGTTAGGGCAGCCGTTGGCGCCACCCAACCAGAGGCATACGACTCGGTCACTTCCGCTGCTTCTGCAGTTGCAAGGGAAGCGTCCTCGTCTTCCCCGACCGTGGCGGTCGATCGCGTGATCGCCGAGGCTGCATTCCATTTTGGCGCCATGGACCGTCTGGACCGGATGCCCGTGCCGGCACGCGATCCCGGTCTGTACGGGCCGCGCTTGGCTCGTGAAGAAACGGTGGATGCGCGACAACGGCTGCAAGTCGTGGATCGTGTACTCCGTGCAGTGGAACCGGAGCAAGAAAAGTCGCTGGACGAGACCTTGGCCGTATTCCGGTCGGATGGCTGGGCCCCGACCGATGGTAAGGACGAGCCCTGGAATAAGGCGTTGGAGCAGGTTTGGTCGGAGTGGGACGGGCAGTGGAATGGAGAAAGCGACGTACCAATGTTCGTCGGCCCTTGGAAAAGACAGGATAGTGCGAGTCGTGAAAGGATAGCATTGCTGTGTCGTTGACCTCAGGCAACGGTAGGCTGAGAACATGACTACGGCAGGCAAGAAACCGGATGATTGTTGTGGAACCTTCGTTTATACTACAAGAGAGGCAATCATGTTGATATCTGGAGCCCCATCGATGCAAACGCGAAAAGCGCCGCGCGACCCGGTCTGCCGTGGTCGGAAGTCTAGCCGGCAGTGTCTTCGCTTGTGGTTCACTGTTGTCCTAGTTGTGGCAGGCGCCGTGCTGTTCGCTCCCGGCCGGGCGACCGCCGAGATGATGGTCGTTGTCGGTAGTACCGAGGTGCTGCCCGGACAGTCGGGCTTCTTGGATGTCTCGTTCGAGGTGGTCGACGAAACGTACTCATTGGCGGCCTACCTGATCGAGTTGAATCGGAGTGGACCCGACTCGGGCGTCCGCTTCACCGAGTTTGCCGAGCCGGACAATGCGATCTTTCCAGGCCAGGTGGCCGCCCAAACAGCCACGCGCCCCGGCCTGCCGGGCCCCATAGCGGCCGCGAACGACATCCTACCTGCTGGGGAAAACCTCATCACAGACGGCGCAGGCCTGTTGCGAGTGTTGTTCGAAACGGACCTCGACAGCCTGGGCGTCTACGACGTGACTGTGGACACCAGCGCCGCGCTGACCAACTTCTCGGACGGGTCGGGAGCACTAATACCCATTGACGGCTTCGTTGCGGGGACTATTACCGTTGTCCCAGAACCATCGGGCCTTCTTCTCCTTTGCGGGGTTGTTTTGTTCGGCTTGATCGGATGTCTACGATGGCCGAATCGGCAGAACGTGATCGTTTGATGAATAGCCTCATTTCCGAGGGCTGATTTCCACGCAACTCGGAAAATCAACTCTGCGGAGGGCGGGTGTCCGCGCTTCTCTACGCGGCCGTGCGGCTCCCGTGTTGTTGCTTCCCCCTTGCTACTCCGTAACGTCTCTTAGTCCCACCGCCGCAGCCACTTGCTAATAACGTTTCCTCACGATATTATGAGTCGTGTTACGGATCAGGGTCTTCCACAAAGCATCCCTGACACCTTTTTCCCTCCACTTGCGCCTTCCGCCCCTTTCCCACGCCTGAAGGATGCCTACGATGCGGCCAGCAGCAGTGGGCTTGACATTTGCGCTTCTTATCCTGGGATCGGCCCACGCGGCCGAGTTGACCTACAAGGACCGTCTGCTCGACAGTCTGGTCAAGCGCGTGCCGGACATGCTCGACTCGTTCGACCCCAAGACCGGGCGCTTCGGCACGGGGATCTGGATTTGCCATGACCAGCATCTCATGTACCCCTTGACCGTCGCCTACGCAACCAAGTCGACGCGCAACCCATACTACCACGATCCCAAGCTGCTTTCGGTGATCGTCAAGGCCGGCGATCCGCTGCTTGCGAACATGGACCGGCAGGGCCAATGGACCTTCACCAACAAAGACGGCAGCACCTGGGGTCAGATCCGGATGCCATGGACCTACTCGCGATGGATACGTACCTTCCGGCTCATCCGCGACCGGATGCCGCCCGAGGCGCGCAAGGCCTGGACCGAAGCGCTCACGTTGGGTTACACGGGCATCAGCAAGTACAACATGCGCTCGGTACATAATATCCCGGCCCATCACGCCATGGGCCTGTACATCGCCGGCGCGACACTCGACCGGCCCGAGTGGCGTCGGCAGGCCGGCGATTTCCTGATGAAAATCGTCGCCGCGCAGTCCGAGGGCGGGTACTGGTCGGAAGGCAAGGGGCCGGTCGTGCGCTACGGCTTCGTTTACGTCGACGCCTTGGGGACCTACTACGCAGCCTCGGGTGACCGGCGCGTGCTGCCGGCGCTGGAGCGGGCGGCGGCCTTCCACCGCCATTTCACCTATCCGGGCGGCCAGTGTGTCGAAACCATCGACCAGCGCAACCCGTACTACGACACGATCGCCCCGGGCAACGTCGGCTTTACTTTCACGCCGACCGGCCGGGCCTATCTGAAGCACCAGTGGTCCCGGCTGGACATCGAGCACTTCAGCACCGATCTGATCGCTTCGCTCTTGCTCCACGGCCGGGAGGGGCCCGTCGAAGAGATGCCGCCCGACGCGCCGGCCGACACCTTCCTGTTGACCGAGGGCGGCGCGGCTCGGGCGGCCATCGTGCGTCGCGGTCCGTGGTTCGTGTGCCTTTCGGCCTACGTCACACCCATTTCCGCGTCGCGTTGGATTCAGGACCGGCAGAATTTCGTGAGCGTCTATCACGACCAAGCCGGCCTGATTCTCGGCGGCGGTAACACCAAGCTACAGCCGGCCTGGAGCAACTTCACCGTCGGCGACATGGCTCTGCTGGCACACCGACCGGGCGACACCAATCCCGACTTCCTGCCCAAGGGCCGGCTCGATCACGTGCCCCGCGCCGCCAAGCTCGTTGTCGATCCCGAGCCGGGCCTGGGTTTGAGCTACGGCGAGGAGACGTGCCGGATTCAGATCGAACCGAGAGACGACCGCACCCTCGACTACCGGATCGAAGCGACTGCCGTCTCGGGGTTGCCGGTGGTGGCCCATCTGACGTTGATCCCTCGCTTCGGCAAGACGCTGCTGACGGCCGGTGGAGAGAAAGTCACGATCGGCGAGAAGCCGGTTTTGCTATCGCCCGAACAACTCGGCGGCCGGCTGACCCACGCCGGTTACCGGGTTCATTTACCTTCGACGGCCAGCTTGCACTGGCCTGCATTGCCCCATAACCCGTACCGAAAGGACGGGAGCGCCACGGCCAAGCAGGGCCGCATCGAGATCCGCATACCGCTGGATCGAGACCACCGCCGGCACAAGATTACGTTTGAGATTCTTCCATAGACGTGCGGTCGAAAAACATGCTCGCGCAAGCGAGAGCATGCCACCTCCAATTCCTGGACGCCCTCTTGCACTGGCAGAGTCAGTAGTTCCAAATTTGGCTGGCTGACACCGCAGCAGGTCATCCTGAGCGTAGCGAAGGATCTCGATCCCGGCGCGCCGGGAAGGAGATTCTTCGCTGCGCAGATCCTTCGCTACGCTCAGGATGACAATGCCGGGTCTCCATAAAACTTGGAACTACTGAGAGTGAAGAATCCCCTCGCTGGGGCCGTTTCTTACAGAAAAAGCCGCCAATTGCTTGACTTTTCCCCCTCGTGTTTACTAAAAGGGAGGAGTAAGCCCGACAGGATGGCTCCCGGAGATCACCAAGCCCCTGGCCAATAGTCCTGCCGGTTGCCCGATTATCACAACCGTGGGAAGAATCTCATGCCGAGCAGGGTGAACGGGGGCATCGGTCCGGCGATGCGTCGGCGACGGTGGCGATGGTCGCCGGGCGAAAACGAAGTCGCCCGACACGCCACGCGCAGGAGTCTTTTCCAGCGTCCACTCCGCCTCGAACGGCTCGAAGACAGGCTGGTTCTCAGCGGGTACTTCGTCGACAGTTTCGAGGCCGGATTGTCGAATTGGACGATTCCCAATATCGCCGGCCACAACGGCACCGTCGAACTGATCGACGACTATTCCGTCAATCCCGGTGGCCACTCGCTTGCTTTCGACGGCACACCGAACACCGGTGTGTACGATCTCAATGAGGCGATTCTCACCGTCGAGCTGAGTTCCATGACCAACCCGATACTCACGTTCCATCAACTGGAAGGCCTGTTGGGAACCGGTTGGGGAGACGAAAACCACGAACTGGCCGACTACCACGTGGTCACCGGTCCGACCCGGCCGGCCGGGGCGTTGGGTGACGGTCTGACGGTGAGTAACGACGGTACCCATTGGTACAAGATCTACAACGTCCTGGGCAACTCCATCAATCGCGGTGGGGACGGACTCTTTCGACTACACGAATACGACCTGGCTGCCGAAATCGACAGGATCAACGATGATTTCGGTGTGAGCCTCGTGCTCGGGTCGAACTTCAGGATCAAGTTCTCCCAATACGATAATGACGTCCTCTGGCGGAAAGGCTGGGCGATCGACAAAGTCCAGATCACCGACCAACCGCAGTACTTCGACACAAGCCTGGAGCCGAACGTGTTCCATCGCCTCAATCTGCCGAGCGAAGACGGGGACGATTACCTTTACCGAGTCGCCCTGTTCGGCGACGTCGACGAGAACACGCCCGTGCTCGTTTCGGTTCATGGCGCCGGGCGGGGCATCTATAGCAGCACGACGTTTTGGCACCGATTCGTCGCCCATCCGGCCAACGGCGTGGACGACCTGATCATCGTTTCGCCGTGGTACGTTAAAGGAGGAAGATATGACGTCAACAACGGAGGGTACCAGCATCTCTCCTGGAATAACAACAACGATGCGGCCTCGGACCTGGTGCTCTTGGATACGCTCGACGTGTTCGACGCAGCGGGTATCGGCTACACGAGCGAAATCAAACTGTTCGGTTTCTCCGGCGGCGGGCAGTTCTCCGAACGTTTCACCTGGGCCCATCCGGAACGCGTCGACGCCGTGGTCGTCGGCGCCCCGAGTACCCATACGTTCCCCTACGACACCCCTGACTGGCCCTTCAAGTACGGCGTCTACCTTCCCAGTCCGTGGTATCCGCCTCCTCCGGGAGTCACACTGGACATCGATGCTTTTCTGAAGAACCGCATCATGTTTTGGGTGGGCGAACTCGATAACGACCCAAACCATTCTCAACTCGAACGCAATGACTATGCCGATATGCAAGGGCTCCACCGCCTGGAACGGGCCCAGAACATGTACGCGGCCGTCAACCAGGTCGCCGCGGATCTGGAGATCCATCCGGTTCTGTACGAATACGAAATGTGGGTCGAACCGGGTCAAGGCCACGGCTACGAGGACGCCGACGCTGCAACGTTCTACGAGTTCCTGTTTCGCCCCCCGAAGGTGCCCGGCGACGCCGACCGCAACGGCGTGGTCGATGACGCAGACATGACAATCCTGGCGGCCCACTGGGGCATGTCTGGAATGACCTGGAATAATGGGGACTTCGACAACGACGGCATCGTCGGGCCGTACGATGCCGCCATCCTCGCTGCCCATTGGGGAGAGACGTCCACCGGGTCGTCCGAAGAAGCATCTGCTGGAACGCCGCCAGGCCCTGATCCGGTTGCCTCAGTCAGCGCGCCGCTGGTTGGGCCCGTCCAGGCCGACCCGTTGGGCTCTGCTCGGCGGTTGATCGAGCCCGTCGGCAGGGAAAACGTGCAAGTGGACAAGACAAGAGCCACCGCGCACGACGCGGCGCTGGCCGTGGAGTATGGCCCACAACTTGACAGGACGACAAGTCTGCACCGCCAGTGCCTGGCCTGGTCAGACGCGCTGGTGCGGCAACAGGCGCGTCCACGAAAAAACGCGACGGCCCCTGAAGCGGTCCTGGCGGTCGACCCACTGCTCGGGGAACGATAAAGCACGATTGCTCGTCCTTCGATGCGCGACCTGGAGCGTGTCGGTCCGACGGCAATAAGGGGTAGGTCATCATCACACCGCACGAGAACAGGGATCGTTCCGACGCTGCCGACGACGTCTACGCCGTGAGTGGTCCATGCGAGCCGTCGGTCCATGTGGAGTTGGCAGCCGACTAGAGCGATTCTCACGACACTGTAGCGGCTCTCACAGGGTGCCACTGGCGTCTCGCCAGTGCCCGCACGCTATCGTGTGACCGTCTTGGCCCACGACAAGCGAGTCCAGGTCATTTGCACGTGCCCCGAGACAAACTGGTCGACCCTCCAGCCGGCCTTCGATCGCGTGGTCGATAGCCTCGCTCGGGGAGAGGCGCAACGGTGAGCCGGGTTGTGCACTTGTGGCCCTCGGCGCAACGCGTGAATCAACGGCCCCTCTTTGTGGTGGCCATAGATGCCGTTCCTCGCCGTCCGCTCCACCCATGTTGGGGATCTCACTCCAATGACACCCTGGTTTTGATGACAAATCCTTGAAGAGATCGTCGGGTTTGCTTACAGTGGGAAGAATGGGAGAGCAGTCGGTACTACTCCGGTACCATCGAGGCTGGCACTGTTGAAGAAGTAAGGTAGTCTCACCTAGCTTGCTTTGGAGGATTGTGCGGACAGCGATCCTGCTACCGAGTCGTCGGTTTGTTGTCCGAGCGGCATTTCGATCAGCGTATCCGGCTTGTTTTGAAGGGCAAGAACCACCGGGTCGGCACGGCGGCCAGCACGGAAAGGACCAGCGGAAGCCGCCACGGCCAAAGATAGCCGTACCGATGAACCCAACAGCGGCATAGGCGACCGCAATGCCCGGATTGCTCAAAGCGATCCGTGTGACAAACCGTTGCCAAGACAAGTCCGTCGTGCCCAACAACACGACACTGGCCTCCGCAAGAATGGGCAACGGACGAGCAATAGCCAAGAGGATAGGACCGAAGCGCCGGCTGAGTCGGTCGAGGCGCACCAAGTCATCCCGGTTCGAGAACCACGACATCAACGGACGTCCGAACAGACGGCCCAGCGCGAACTCTGCGACTGCCGCCAGGGTCAGCCCCAGCGACGACGCGAGGGTCGCCAGCGGCCAACCGAGCGCATGACCGGCCAGTCAGGCTTGCACTCGGACTGGGGAAGGGCTGTCCACGACGTGCGAGGTTGGCTTTGTCCATTGTCGAACAGAAGCTCTGCACTATGCGACCGCGTTGGCTGTTTCCGTTGATCCTGGCGGCGTTTTGGCCGTGGCCGAGCCAGATCCACGCCGGCCAGCCGGCTCCGGCACGCCGATACGCTCAATTGGAGCAGATGGATACCCAGGCCCGTGTGGCTTGGGTCGAAACCATGCTCAAGCGGCTCGACAAGGCCAACGGTGTCGTGCTTGCCCCGGCGGCCATCGCGAAGCAGCACTCCCGATTCGAGAGCATGCTCGTTGCTTTCGTCGAGAACCGCGCCCATTGGCAGGAACAGGTAGTGCGTTTTGAAGCAGAACTGGCGCTGGGCCAACGCGCGGCCATCGAGCACTTGACCAGACAATATCGGATTGAATCCTATCACACGTTTCGCGGCGACTACCGCGGCTACGAGCGCCGACGGGTGCATCTGGAACGGTTGCTTGCCGGATGGCGCGAGTCCGGTGCACGCAGCGACGAACAACACAAGGTGGTCAACTGGCTGCTCGCCGCAAGCAGGGGCTCGACGGATCCGGGCGGGGATCGCCTCCCGCCGCTTCCTCATGTCGAGGGCCACCGACAGGCACGTCCGACGGAGCGTTCGATTGCCCGGTCCAATCCGTCCCCGTCGGAACCTCAAAGGTCTGAATTGCCGGCGTTGAAACCGTCCGCGTCGGCCGTTTTGCCCGAGGTCGAGCCGGCGTTGCCTCCGGCTTTATCTGACGCGACCGTCCCACTTTCCGGTCCGCGTCCTTCCGGGGTCTTGACCGGCCGCGCCGTGGCAGCGACGGGCTCGGAAGTTCTGCGACCACCGGTCCTCTATACTCCTCCGGCGGTCGAACTGCCGTTGGCCGTCCACCGATCGACGCCAAGACCGCATCACGTTGCCATGCTCCCTTCTTTCAAATCGTTCAGGTTTACAGCGCCACCCGAACCCGCGGCAATCGCATCCTCCTTGAGAATCCCCTGGCGCCAACCGCCTTCAATGGCCGGCGTGACCAGGCGGATTTCGAGGCCCCAGCCACAAATTGCCGGTGTTGCGACTCCGGTGTCGCCTCACCAGGCCGCTGACCCACTGGCCTTCGCACGCACGAAGGTTGACCGCCTGACCATGGCATCAAGCAGAGGACGATTGATCCCGGCAAACAACGCAGCCATTCTCCAAGCCATGCAGACGGGGAAGACCACTTCGATGCCCACCGCTTTCACTCCGACCGGCGATGGCTCGTCGCGGTCGTCCCATTCCCACCAAACCACACGCCCTACGGCACGTCTCGCGCGAAGCGGCTCGGCGTCATTCGGACGGGACGCCGCTGCGCCTGCAGACTCCACTCGCCGTGCGTTGCCCAGTCAGTCGCCCGGCCAGTCGCGTCGGTTGTCCCCGACGAAGAACCCGACCGAGGTCAAGATCAACCTGGACGAATTGGCCTCGCGAATCAAAGGCAACAACAGGGCGATGCGCAGACTGGCGGCCCGACTGGTTCAGAACGACGACTGGGATGCCAAGTCCTTGGGCTCCGTCCTCGATGAGTTGGCGCCTCTGGTGGCGCGAAAAGACGACCTGAAGCTCATTCGCGAATGCATCTCGCCGAAACTGCAGGATCGGCTCGGCAAGCTCGAATCGGGCAGCGATCTGATCTCGGACTTGGGGTCCAAGATCGCTCGAGCACGCAGCCAGGTGGAAAAGGGCAAGTTCCAAGGCACTCCGGCCGAGCGCAAGGCGGAATTGAAACAGCTCGGCCGACTCTCTCGAAGACTCACCGCCTTGGTGTTCAACAACCAGTGACGAAAGTGCCCCGCGCCCGCGGCGATTCTGGATCCGGCGCCGGATCGAGGGCGAGATTCGAAAAAGGTTGGCCCATGGGGCGCCTTGACGGTCATTACTGACACACCAACTGTCTAGCTTGGGTTTTTTACCCCGCGCCGCACGCCCGCATCACGACGTGACGGTCCGACGACACGGCACCACACCGCCACGGTCGAATCTTGCCGCGTTCTCCCCCCATCGGGACTATTCCGCCTGCGCGTCGGATCGCACCGAAAGCTAAGCCGGATAAGAATATGAGCTTTGCCGTATTCCAGTCCATCGCGGCAGCCCTTAAACATTGCCTATGCCCGCATCGTGGTTCCGGACCGCCACAATAGAGCCGCAGGTAGGGCGAAACACGGGGGCTCTTCGCTCCGTCGATACCGCTGATCGGTTGTCCGATTCGATAGAATCACGCGCCGAGAACTATAGAATGGTGGCGAGGCCGCGTGTGCCGTGGCAAGTCTGCCCGGCAGCGAAGAGGCACCTGATGGGGTAGAATTCCTATCGGAATTCGGATGTTTACCGCGATGCCCTGAAGGAGATCCTCATGCCCGCAAAAAAACTCAAAGAGTTCCTCGACGACCACCAGATCAAGTACACCACCATCCGCCACTCCCAAGCGTTCACTGCGCAAGAGATCGCGCACCGCGTGCACATCTCGGGCAAAGACATCGCCAAGACCGTGATCGTCAAGATCGACGGTCGGCTGGCCATGGTGGTACTGCCCGCCTCGGATCAGGTCGTCTTCCCATTCCTCAAGGACGTTACCGGCGCCGAAGATGTGGAGCTGGCCACGGAGAAGGAATTCAAGGATCGTTTTCCCGGCTGTGAGGTGGGCGCGATGCCTCCTTTCGGTAACCTGTTCGACATGGACTTCTACGTCTCGGAAAGCCTCACCGAAGACGACGAGATTGCCTTCAACGCCGGAACCCACACCGAACTGGTTCGGATGAAATACGCCGACTACGAGAGACTCGTCACTCCCAAGGTCGTGCGCCTCTCGTACAGCAACTCGGGCTGGATTTAGTGTGTAGTTGTAGGGTGGGCACTGCCCACCAAGAAACACGTGCGTCGACATCGGCGCACCCGGTGGGCGGTGCCCACCCTACTTTTCTCGCCTAGCGCACCGGGCCACAAGCAAGTATAATGGATGTTGTTGTCGGCACGCGACCGGCCACAGCGTTGTCTTCTCATGCTTTGGCGACCGACCATGCCCGAGAAACCCGATCCCGGCGACCCTTGCCCGGCGGCCGAAAAGGTCCGCTCCTTTCCCCACGCGCCGGGTGTCTATCTGATGAAGGACGCCGCCGGCCGGGTCATCTACGTCGGCAAGGCGAAGGACCTTCGCAGCCGGGCCGGCAGCTATTTCCTCAAGGCGGCCGCCCAGGAGCCGCGCACCGCCGAACTAGTGCGCGAGATCCGCGACGTCGATTTCGTTCCGGCCGAAAGCGAAATCGACGCCCTGCTGGTCGAAGCCCGACTCATCAAGGACATCCTGCCCAAGTACAACAAGGACCTCCGCGACGATAAGACGTTCCCCTATCTCGAGATCACCACCCGCGAGGAT
>Ga0315543_1001361_pt1 | contig 26714 bp, 21 predicted proteins | sample SalMarSW160210MG_2_FD_203098 | JGI IMG/M metagenome (GOLD analysis project Ga0315543, IMG submission 203098) | Salt marsh sediment microbial communities from the Plum Island Ecosystem LTER, Massachusetts, United States - Salt Marsh Sediment SW1601-210 ... | reverse complement strand
GCATAGGCCAAGTCGATTAAGCGCAGGAGAACAGCAAAGAGTAGCCATTGCACGAGCCTTGGCAAATAATCCTGCCATAGTTTTGGCAGATGAACCTACGGGAAATCTAGACCAGAAGACCAAGTACGAAATCATTAGATTACTGGGCAAACTGAACATTGACCAAGGAACCACAGTCATGATTGTAACCCATGACAGCCACATAGCTGCCCACTCAGAGAGAATGCTCTTCCTCAGCGACGGAAAACTGTTGGCAAAAGAGAAGAAAGGAACTCTCGTTACGGAGAAAATGCTCAGGTGTCCCCATTGCGGGCAAAAATTGCCAGAAGACGCTGAATATTGTCTCCATTGCGGTAGAAAATTATGAGAAGAAAAGGATGATTTCAATTGGAACTTCCTCAAAAATCAAAAGCAACACGCATCTCAACGGTTCTTATAGTAATAATTGTCATAGTTAACCTGTTCGTGCTAGGCTATTTAATAGGTTACTCATCCATTTCAGGAGAAATCGATAATCTGCAAAATCAACTTTCAACACTCCAAGAACAAACCTCGAACCTCCAATCAACACAAAACATCACCAACCAAAACATCACTTACGTCCTAGGAGAAAATATTTCACTTTCCCAGCTATACGAACAAGTCAAACAATCCGTCGTCGTAATCCGAGGAATAATAATACAATACGACTTCTTCGGGCGCCCCTACTACACCCAAGTCCAAGGGTCAGGGTTCGTCTACAACTTCACAGGACAGATGGTAATCATCACAAACTATCACGTGGTCAACAACGCAATCAACATAACTGTAACCTTCATAGATGGAAACGGATACTCAGCAACGGCTCTAGGCTCAGACCCATACGCAGATCTCGCAGTGCTTTCAACAGACGCCCCACAGAGCGAATACAAGCCTCTAGAAATTGACAGGTCATCAACCTTGAAAGTCGGTGACCCAGTGATAGCAATCGGCAACCCTTATGGACTAGCGGGGTCAATGAGTACAGGCATAGCTAGCGCACTGGGCAGAACAATAACTGAAGAAATGACAGGTGGATACCCTATAGCTAATGTCATTCAAACAACCACTCCCCTAAATCCTGGTAACTCAGGAGGCCCGCTTCTAAACTACCAGGGTCAAGTTGTAGGCATAAATACAGCCATCGTGGAGGATTCTCAAGGTGTAGGTTTTGCAATCCCCTCTAACACGATTTTACGGGAAATCGAGTATCTAATCAACGAGGGTTCCTACAACAGGCATCCTTGGCTAGGCGCATCAGGAACAGATATGACTTACGAAATCGCAACAGCAATGGACACCAACATCACATACGGTTGGTTAATCGTCGATGTTGTAAGTGAAGGACCAGCCTATGAAGCAGGCCTACGAGAAGGAACACAGCAAGTCCTAATCGTGGGAGAATGGGTAACAATCGGCGGCGACATCATAATAGCGATCAACAAAACAAGAATCACTAACTTAGATGATCTCTCGACCTACCTAGAAGAATACACCCTACTTGGACAAACAATCAACGTAACAATAGCAAGAAACAACCAAACAATGACCGTCGCGGTTGAGTTGGGAACTCGACCCCAGCCAAGCGTATAGTGAGTACCAAAAGGCAAGTGAAAGTTCATTAGACCCGCTCTTCTCTTTTCCTTCGAAATCTTTCTGGCTCCAATCTTTACACCCGCGGTTTTCTTAGTTTTGCCACAAAATCCATTAGCTGAGGCTAAACGTTAGCGTAGACGCGGTCGCTTGTGTATCTTCCGGTTTCCATTTCTCTTTCTATTTCACTCAAGAGCAATATTCGCTTGAAAGTTGGTGGATGAGTTGAAAACCACGTGTTTATTTTTGACCATGTTGATTTAGCTTCTTTTTCCATTGCCAGCTCTAACTCCCTTTCATCTAGTATCCCGTCTTTATCCAAGTCATACTCTTGCTTTCTAGACATTATATGCTGGATTTCCTGTTTAGCTAGCGCTGGATCGCCAATGTAGAACGCTCTCGCTCCAGACGGCGGTTTTCGTGAAAGTGACAATCCATAAGTGATTTTTGCCAAAGCGCTTTCTAGGCTTCTAGGCGACGAGGTTACGTAAGCTGAGTAAGCGTCTGCGTAATGCTCTCGCAGTCTGCTGAGCTTCATCACGCAGAGAAGCGAAATGATGTAGACTATGTAGGAGATTATTCCGACTAGGAAGAACGCAGCTCTTATGCTACCTTCTTCTTTCCTCCTTGAAGAAGATCCAGAAAATCTTGCCGCTATCCATGTTCCCCGAGCAATGAGATAGGCAAGTAGGGGTAATGCTGAAAGCAGGGTCATCACGATGTAATCTTTGTGTCTTATGTGTCCTAGCTCGTGGCCGATTACGCCTTTAACTTCTTCCTTGTTCAGCTTGATCAGCAGTCCTTCATGAACTGCTAGAGTGGCGCTGCCAGCTGTTCTGCCGAAAACAAAAGCGTTTGGCGTCTGGTCTGGAACTGTGGCTAGTTTTGGCATCGGTATTCCGCTTTTGTCTGCAAGTTCCTTTACGGTGGTTTCGAGCCATGGGTTTTCTCCGGGTTTTAGATAGCGTAGGCGTGTTGAGGCTTTGACGATGGCTGGTCCGACAAGATACTGAATTAGTATGAAAATTATTGTGCCGATCAAAGCGAATGTCAAGGGGAATTGGAAAATGAACATTATTGCCGCTAAGAATAGGGCGAATATGAAGGCTACTAGAAAAATGGACAAGCTCATCGTAAGCTTCAACTCAACTAGTCTGGCCATTTTCTCTCATTAACGAAATAACGAAATATTGAATTAAAGCTTTCCTAAGAAGAAAATTGTCATAATGATTTCATTATTTTGCCATTTGGAAGCATGTTGTCTGGATGCGGTATTCCAGCCTCCTCCAGTTCATATCGTACACACCGCATATAATCACCCATACAATACTCCTCTATCCATTTCCGCTCCAGCCTCCCTTCTTCAAAGAATCTCTTCATTGGACAAACAACGTACCATTTACAAACTCTCTTCATCTCAATCAGCTCGAAACACGGACAACCTTTCTCAGAGTAACAATTATTGAAACTTTTTCCCGTAACAACTGCTTTTTTGAGGATATAGTCATTGGCATCTACAACAAAAGATAACATAAAAAAATGAAAGGGGTTTAGCGGCTTCTAGATTATTCCAAGGTTTCTACCGCCTTCTTTGAAAACTCCTAAGGCTCTGTCTAGTTGTTCTGTTGTGTGTTTTGTGCACAGCTGAACTCTGAGTCTCGCTTTGTCTCTTGCAACCATTGGATAGAAGATTGGCAGTACGAATATGCCTTTTGTCCAGAGGTAGTCTGCAAAGTCCTTTGACGTTTTGCTCTTGCCACACATCACTGGAATTATAGGCGTCTCTCCATTTCCAGTGTCAAACCCAGCATCTTTAAATCCGTCCAAGAGATGGTTGCGGTTTTCCCAAACTCTTCTAACATGTTGCGGTTCTGTTTCAAGCACGTCTATGGCTGCAATACAAGCGGCAGCAACACCTGGTGGAACAGCACCGCTCAACAGCCAGCTTCTGGCTTTATTATACGTGAAGTTGCGAAGGTCTTCGCAGCCAGTGATGTGCCCGCCCACGACACCGAAAGCCTTTGAGAAAGTCCCCATCTCCACATGCACCTCGTCACGTCCAAGTTTGAAGTGGTCCACGATTCCTCGTCCACCCTCGCCTAAAACACCTTCACCATGGGCATCATCAACATAGACGCCGGCTCCGTGTTCCTTGGCAATCTTGGCTATTCCTGGTAGTGATGCAAGGTCTCCGTCCATACTGAAGACTCCGTCTGTGAAGATCCAGATGTGTTTGTATGGAGGATCGTGTTTTTCTGCTTCTTCCATCACACGTGTTAAGTCTTCTATGTTTTTATGTTTGAATATAGCTCTGTCCGCGCGGCTCAGTCTTACTCCGTCGATTATTGAACCGTGGTTTAGCTCGTCTGAAACGAATAGGTCTCCTCTGCCAGCAAGCTGGGGAATAAGCCCCTCATTAGCCATGAAGCCTGTTTGAAAAGTTAGCGAAGCTGGAGCGTTCTTGAACTTTGCTAGACGACGATCCAATTCCTCATGAAGAAACATGTTGCCAGAAATCGATCTGTCACTGCCTGCACCTGCCCCATATTTTCTGGTTGCCTCTATCGTTGCCTCAACCACTTTTGGGTGAGTTGCAAGGTTTAGGTAGTTGTTTGCACAAAGCATCAAAACCTCCTTTCCATCTACTGTACAGATCGGTTCGCTTGCGCTTTCCAGAACCCTAAGCTGCCAGTTAAGGCTTTCACGAACTAAGCGTTGATATTCTTCACCTAAATATTTTGTTGGATGACGTGAAACTTCCACATTGATCACCTTTTACAAAAACTTAGTCTCAGTTTCTTTTAATATTTACCTATAGTCTTTTCACGATTACATCGTCCTTTTAGCATTTCACCATTCTTAGGCAGAAATTGGAAAAGACAGTTTGCATAGTGTGCGTCGAGCTCTGCAGAATCCACAATCATCAGAACCAAACTATTAAGAATGCTGGAAAACGACCCACGGAGGAGAAAACCAGCTAGAAATGGGAGAGGCTTGAAATCTCTCAGCTGTATGACGGGTCGGACATCGTCTTAGTGCTTTGAAATCTCAAACCTCTCCAGAGCAATACTGGCGCGCACACTCATAAAGCCCACCTTGATAAGGATGTGGATAGAGTTCTGAAATTGTAAATTTCTTTGTTTTTTTGATAAAAGACAAAGCTGCACTTGAAAATCACGGCTTCAAGAACGCAGGAGCAATAAGAAGTTACTATTTCATTGATGGACGTTACGTAGACATGATGTTTTACGAGTATCCTTAAAGATTGTCTTCGGCAAACCTTTCCGTCAGTTTTTCAATCATATCCTTTGTCATAGCAGCCAAATCATACGTTGGATTCCAACCCCACTCCTCACGAGCTACACTGTCATCTATCGACATTGGCCAAGAATCCGCAATCTTCTGTCGAAAGTCAGGCTTGTATTCACATTCAAATTCTGGAATGTGTGTTTTGATTTCAGACGTTAGCTCTCCTGCAGAGAAACTCGTTCCAGTCACATTGTAACTTGTACGACATATAATCCGAGACGGGTCAGCCTCCATCAGGTCTATGGCTGCTTTGATACAGTCAGGCATATACATCATCGGCAACACCGTATCCTCCCTCACGAAGCACGTGTACCGCTTCTTCTTGACGGCTTCATAAAATATCTCTACCGCGTAGTCTGTTGTGCCTCCCCCCGGAGGAGTCTCGCTGCTTATGACTCCAGGATAGCGAACGCTTCGCACGTCCAAACCAAATCGACGGAAATAGTAGTTGCATAACAGCTCACCGGCAACCTTTGTGACGCCATACATTGTGCGAGGGATTAGGACTGCGTCTTGAGGTGTGTTAACGCGGGGTGCTTCGGGGCCAAAGACAGCTATGGAGCTGGGCCAAAAAACTCTAGCTAACCCGTGTTTCCTTGTAATCTCAAGTACGTTGTAAAGGCCATTCATGTTCACTTTCCAAGCAATTTGCGGTTTTTCCTCACCTATAGCCGAGAGTACCGCAGCAAGATGATAAATTATGTTAATGTCATATTTGTGCACAACTTTTTCAATATTGTCTCTGTCAGTGACGTCGATGTATTCGAAGGGACCAGAGTTAACCAGTTTTTCGCTGGGTTTTCTCCTGTGCCCAGCTGCAATGACGTTGTCACCGCCATATTTTTTTCGCAGCTCTATTGTTAGTTCAGACCCAATCTGGCCTGTGGCTCCAGTTACAAGGATTCTTTTCATGTTTTTTCCTCAATCAAGATGCGATGTTGTAATCAAGATATAGAATTTTCGAATGAAAAACTCTTTTTTTATTGTTAGCTTAGTTTTTGAAACAGCTCTCCGATAGGATTTACATGCTTGTCAACTTTTATCTCCACTTCCACTTTTTCGGTGCTGACCACAATCAATGCGGCTGATTTTTCTCCTCGCCTGTCTCCACCGCATTCGCTTCCAGCTTTTAACGCCTTTGCCATTCTCCAAGCTAAGTCTCCACTGGAACGCTCGAATTCTTCAGCCATACTTTTTACCACTTCTTTTCTGGCAAGCAAATTTCCAACAACAACATAACTTTCACCTACAATTTCTCCACGGAACTCTGGAGCATTAACGCCTGTGAAAACAGCCTTTCTTCCATTGAAATCCATGATTGCCACTTGCCGTAACTCTCGCCCAAGGTCTTCCATCAAAAGCCTATCCAAAACATCTTTTGGAGACAAACCATTCGCCAACAATTCTAATCCTTTGATTCCGTAAGTAACATTTGTGTATGCTTGGGTGGCTATTACGCCGACTCCAAGTTTTGCGTGCGGAACTCTGTCTCCCACTGAAGTGGAACCTGAAGCGACGGCAATACCCATTAGTCTGTAGTCGGGTGATATAGCCAGAATAGAATACGTTCCAAGCGATGACTTCTTCATTAGGTTGGTGCTTCACCTTTCAAAATAGTTTATTAGCTTATGCAATAAATCTTGTCACTGATGAACACTATGAAGCTGGGTTTTATCGTTAATCCGATAGCGGGCATGGGAGGCAGAGTAGGTCTGAAAGGAACTGACGGCGTCTTGAAAGAGGCGATTGCGAGAGGAGCCAAACCAGTAGCGCCTAAAAGGGCAACAGAATTTCTAGAAAAACTAAAGGAAAATATGATGGAAACACGCGTGGAAATTTTGACTTGTCCGGGGATAATGGGTGAAGAAGAAGCTGAGGCTGCAAGCGTTCCCGTTCAAGTTTTGCCCGTGAAAATCCGAGAGGAAACAACATCTGAAGATACAAAAACCGCAGTGAAATTAATGGCGAAGGCAAGGGTGGATTTGATTGTTTTTGTTGGTGGAGACGGCACAGCTAAGGACATTTTTGATGCAATGCAAGAGTGTGGTGAGGTGCCTGTTTTGGGCATTCCGTCTGGAGTGAAAATGTACAGCGGCATTTTTGCCGTGAATCCTTCAGACGCTGCATATGTTGTTTTAGCATTTGCCCAAAACCATGCGGAGATAACAGAGTTTGAAGTTATGGACGGTGATGAGAATGCTATTCGAAGCGACACTTTCGCTGTTAAGCTCCATGGTTTGTTGAAAGGTCCGTTTCTTCCAATGCGAATTCAAGGAAGCAAACAGGTAAGTCCAGCAACGGTTGACGAGAAGGAAAACCAAACAGCCATAGCAAGATTCATAATAGAGGAAATAAAGCCCGAAGCCACCTACATACTGGGCCCAGGAACAACAGTCAAACACATTGCAGAACTTTTAGGCGTAAAGAAAACAGTGTTAGGCGTGGACATCTACAAAAAAGGCGCGGTCATACTTGATGTGGATGAAAAGAGAATTTTAGATCAAGTGGAGGACTGGCAGAAAGCTTGGATTGTTCTTTCGCCGATTGGGCGTCAGGGAATTCTTTTGGGAAGAGGAAACCAGCAGGTAAGTCCTGAAATCATAAAACGTGTTGGAAAACAAAGGATAATTGTTGCAGCGACAAAGAGTAAGCTTCAAAGCATTGCTGGTGGCGTGTTGAGAGTTGACACTGGAGACGTGAAAGTTGATGAAATGTTCAAAGGATACATTAGGGTTGTAACGGATTACAGAGAATGGCGACTCATGCCAGTGCAGTAATGTATATTCATTCTTGTATTTTCAAGTTATTCTCTTATACAGTCAAAACCTGATGAAGAGGCTTGTCAAAATGCAGTCATCTCATGGAATGTTGTAACGTTTCTATGGGCAGAATGCGCATTGGCCTTTTCTTTTCTGCTCCTCAATCCATGCTTCGATTCCGATTTCTTTCATTCTTTTCGAGTTTTCGATAGTCCTCTTATGATGAGATATGCCGTCTGAACTGAATTCGTTCACGTTTGTGCATGGAAAGTCTTCGCATTGAAAGCAGTGTTGAAGCCGTTTCTTTTTTGCACAGAGCATCATTTTGCATTCGGGACTCCAATGACGGATAAGTGGACCCGTACATCCTTCGCATCTCACTTGCTCTGGTTTAACAGTTTCATTGCGTTCTTTTCTAAACCAATCTATTATTTCATCTCGCAATTTTTTATTGCCATGACCAGCCTGGTATATGTCACATTTTGCACAGTTCAGACCACAAACTGAAATAACCCATTTCTCCGAGTTTTCAGCCATCACACGTGGACTCCTTTTTTTTCAATTCTGCCTTTCAGATAGAGCAGACATTACTTTTTAACAGTTCACAATGTTAAGCCTTAAGCTCCAAACTTTTTGGTCTTCCCGATCAAATTCATCAAAATAGGCATCAAATCCACGCCTCTAATCCTGTTTAACCCGCCCTTGGCACACGCTCTTTCATCATACTCTTCAACAACGTCACGACGAACATAGGGACCAGTTATGCCTATGGGAACAGGGTCTCCTTCATGGTCTCTCGTGACGGAAGATGTTGTGTGGTCTGCGGTTACAGCCAAATAGGTCGAACTTAAGTCGATGTTGTTAAGCACATAGCCGAGCATGCTGTCGATTTTTTCAATCAACTCAACCTTCTGTTTGATATTTCCGTCGTGGCTTGCGACGTCCGTTGCCTTCACGTGTAAGAGCACAAAATCATTTGTTTTTAATGCCTGAACCGTTGCTTTGGCTTTAGCCATGAAATCTGTTTGAGGCGTTCCGGTAGCACCTTTAACATCTATCAATTTCATTCCAGCGGCTTTGCAAACTCCTCTAATTAGTGGTGCAGCACCTATGCACACTGCACTTATGCCGTATATTTGTGAAAGAGACTTTATGTTTGGAATCGTGCCCGCACCTCTGCATAAAATGATGTTTGCCGGCGGCAAACCACGCTTAACCCTTTCTTTGTTTACTGGATGTTGCTTCAAAACTTCATGGAATTTTTGCATGAGTTCTTCAAGGATTTCAGCTGTAAGCTTAGCCTCTGGGCTTTCGTCTAACGGTTTTATTTCCGAGACTTTTTCTCCAATTTTTTCAGGGTCTGAATCGCTGACAGCTGTTGATAGTTTAGGTCCACGAATGACTAGGGATGCACGATGCTGAATGGTATTTTTGAAAAGGAAAACAGCGTCTGAATGGTTTGTCAGCTTGATTTTTTGAAGACTTTCAGCCAGTTTAGAAGCATCCTCATTTGCAATCCTACCAGCACGCCTATCTAAAACAACAAAGTTGTCGTTCACCGTTGCAAAGTTACATCTGAAAGTAACATCCCCGGGTAAAACGTTTACGCCGGAGCCTATGGCTTCAAAGGCTCCTCGTCCAGAATAAACTTTCAAGGCGTTGTAGCCGAGCAGTGCAAGTGTGGCGGTGTCGCTTCCGGGAGGCAAGCCTGGCGAAATTGGGTCCATTATTCCGCTGACGCCCGTATTTGCTATATGGTTTAGCGAAGGTTTGTGGGCTGCTTCTAAAGGTGTTTTCCAGCCTAACTCTTTAAGCGGTCTGTCAGCCATCCCGTCTGCAATAACAAGAACTGCCTTCAATACGGTTCACACTCATTCAAGTTTACATCGAGTACGGCTAAAATACTTACTATCCTAGACATGATGAACTGCAGGCACGAAAGAAACTTTTAAATAAGCTATTTTTATACTGTCTGTTTGAGTGGTTGAAATGGGCGATCGTGTTCCACACCGCTAAATTTTTGCTTCGCTTATTTGACATTAGGATTTGTTTTTCACTAGGATTATATGCTTCTAAGAATGAAATAAGAGGAGAGAGATGAAAATGTCAGAGATGGGCATCACAATTAAAAAGTCAGAAAACTTCTCAGAATGGTACACGCAAACAGTTTTAAAATCTGGATTAGCCGATTACGCTCCGATCAAAGGCTGCATGATTTTCAGAGAACATTCATACGCTATATGGGAAAAAATCCAGGAAATCTTCAACAAAAGAATAAAGGAGAAAGGACACAAGAACGTTTACTTTCCAATGTTCATACCTGAAAGTTTCTTGAAGAAAGAAGCAGAACATTTTGAAGGATTTGTTCCAGAAGTCGCATGGATCACCATGGGCGGAAACAGTAAACTGGAGGAAAGACTTGCTGTCAGGCCTACTTCTGAAACAATCATGTACGCGACGTATGCAAAGTGGATTAGAAGCTGGAGAGACTTGCCTCTGAAACTGAATCAATGGTGCAATATTGTAAGGTGGGAAACAAGAGCGACAAAGCTCTTCTTGAGAACAAGAGAATTCCTGTGGCAAGAGGGTCACACAGCTCACGCTACAAAGGAAGAAGCAGAGACTGAAGTAATGGAAATCCTGAGCATCTACAAAGATTTAGTTGAGAATTACTTGGCAATTCCAGTGCTTGTTGGAAAGAAAACTGAAAACGAAAAATTTGCTGGAGCGTTGTACACGACAGCTGTGGAGGCTTTGATGCCTGATGGAAAAGTGTTGCAAATGGGAACTTCGCACAATCTTGGACAGAACTTCGCCAAAGTCTTCGACATCAAATTCATCGGAGAAGACGAAAAGGAACATTACGTTTGGCAAACATCATGGGGCGTATCCACGCGGATGATAGGTGCTCTAGTCATGGTTCACGGCGACGACAAAGGACTCGTGTTGCCTCCGAAAATTACTCCAGTGCAAGCCGTGATAATTCCAATATTCTACAAGAATATCGCCCAAAAGCTAATACTTGAAAAAGCTAGGGAAATTCTGAACAAGCTTGTGGAAAACGGGGTAGCTGCTGTTCTTGATGACAGACCTGCGTATACTCCCGGCTGGAAATTCAACGAGTGGGAACTGAAAGGTGTGCCGATAAGAATAGAGATTGGTCCAAGAGACATAAAACAAAAGCAGTTAACCTTGGCTAGACGAGACACATTTGAAAAATTAGCTGTGAAAGAAGAGGACATAGTGGATGTTGCGAATAAACTGCTTGAGGAAATCCAGAACAACCTCTTTAACAGAGCCAAAAAATTCTTGGAAGACAACATCACCACAGTGAAAACCTACGACGAATTCAAGGAAGCCTTGAAGAAGAAAGGAGGATTCATTAGAGCTTGCTGGTGTTCCAGCCCAACCTGTGAGGAAAAGATAAAGGAAGAAACAGGAGCAACCATCAGAATAGTGCCTTTCGAAAAAGAAAAGCCGTTTTCAACTTGCATATACTGTGGTAAAGAAGGAAAAGACGTGGTCTATTTCGGCAGAGCATACTAGACTGTGGAACCTCGCCCATATCTGTTTCTACCTATAAATAAGGGGGGTTAGGCAGTTTAGTCGTATAGTTTCACATGTTTTCCAAGCTGCCTAGCAACATCTTCTAATCCTAACTTTTTCAAGGTTGTTTTTGTTGGGGTTCCCCGTCCATCCCATCCTCTCTTCCGGTAATACTTACTCAGCATGACATCATATTTTGCTCTGTCAAGTTTTGAACCTTCCATCGGACCTTTAGTCAGCGGTTCTTCAAACCATCTTGCAGGTGGAACATCCATCTCTCTACCCCAGTTTTTACCGAATTCGCGTACCCAGAAGCATCGAATCAAAGTGTATATTCTGTCAGCAATCACGTTCAAGTCTTTCCAAGTTATTTCCAAGCCCGTTGCCGCATGCAAAAACTTTGTGTACCATTCAAGTCCAAATCCAAGCTCAATCCATGGAAGCCTACACACAGTTAAGGCTTCAAAAACACCGCCGCGGATACGCTGAAACTCAATGACCTTGTCAACTTTTTCTTCACTGTAGCGTTTACGCCCAACTTTCATTTCCCAAGATATAACCCAAGCATCCTTGTGATGCGCTCCAATGGAACTGGTTGCAAAGGCTAACGCCATGGCTGGTGCGGCATGACAATCATAACCTGTAACTTCTAAGCCCTTCACGTGCATAGCCCATTTGCTTGAATTTCCACCGATTTTTTCAGCTGCGGAACGAACACCTTCAGCAAGCATGTTACCCAAACCACGTCTATAAGCGATGTCTTCAACTAAAGTATTGGTCGCTTTGAGTTTACCCCAAGAAACTTTTTCTTCAATCAATCCTTTCTCAGAAGCTTCCATCGCAAAACCAAGAACGTTGCCTAACGAAATCGTGTCTAAGCCGAATTCATCGGCAGCTCTATTCAAAGTTGCAATCCTTCTTAAATTGCCTAACCCAATGTTTGAACCCAGCATTGCAACATTCTCATAATCAAGCTCAGATTCCCTTCTATAAGAATCCTTAATGACGTTACCACACGTCATGTTGCAGTTTGGACATCCACGTTGAGAAACTTTCATTTTCTCCATGACAAAACCGCCAATGGCATCTGACTCGTCAAAAACGCCCTCACGATAATTGTATGTTGGGAGAACACTGTTCTCTTGGCTCCATTCAATGGTCATCATCGTGCCCTGCTTCTTCCAAAAAGCATAGGGGGGCTTAGTCAAAATCTCCCGGTAGGCTTCCACACCTAACTTCTTCAACTCTTTCGGATATGCAGCAGGCAAATCGCCAGAACCAATTATTACCACAGCCTTCAAATTCTTAGAACCCATAACCGCTCCTATTCCAGGCCTGCCGCCAGCCCGTCCTTCTTGGCAAACAATGTTAGCAAACTTCACAAGGTTTTCTCCACCTTGACCTATAGTCAAAACCCCAGCTGTCGGCCCGTAAACTTGTCTAAGCATGCTTTCCGTTTTAAAAGAGTCTAAACCCCATAAATCTCCAGCATCAAGAAAGTCGATTTGCTTGTCTTGAACAAGCAGAACAATCGGCTTTTTTGATTTTCCTTCAACAATTATAGCGTCGTAGCCAGCCTTACGCATCTGAACAGCAGCAAGTGTTCCGATGTTTCCATCTCCGTAACCGCCAGTTAGTGGACTTTTAGCTGCAACAACAAGCTTGCCACTGCTGGGCAAAGCGAAACCTGTCAAAGGACCAGCTGCAAACACAAGTTTACTTTCAGGTGACAGCGGATCGGTTCCAGGCTTAAGTTCATCCCAGAGAATTTTAGCTGCAAAACCTCTCCCACCAAGAAAGTTTTTGGCAACCTTTGCATCGTACTCCTTCGCAACTGCCTTCATTTTACTCAGATTAACACGCAAAAACAGACCATTCCAACCGTACATAATATTTCACCCTCAAAGCACAGTACATATGTATCTGTTCGAACGTAAATAAAACTTGATGTAGTCAGCAACTAAATTGGCAGCTTCTCCGCCTTTAAGCGTTGTCTTCCAGACCCAAATCGCTGACTTTAAACTTCCTCTGCCTCAACCATAAATCTGCATATTCCCTGCCATAATAAAGGACGCTTGAGTAATTTGTTGTGTGGCTAAAGTTAGACGCGAAGGATACAGTGAAGGAAGAGTCGAAAAAATTGAATATGATTGTGATGGTAAGGAGGAGGAAACCTTTTCAGTAGACAGGTTCTAATGTTATTAAAACTTTTTTATCAGTTCCACTACGTCGGGAGTATCTATTCCAAGTTCCCTAACTTTCTTTAAGGTCGGAACACCGTTGTCGTTCCATCCTCTTCTCTTGTAGACGGCGTCCTTGAGTCTCTCGTACTCTGTTTCGCGATATTTTCTGAGGGCCGTCAACTTTTCCTTCGTCGACTTGCCGTTTGTGTTGAAATCAACTTTCTCTCTAAGCTGCTTGTCATAGTGTTGTGCGTGGCTCTCGTACTCCTCTTCCGTCACGGGTCCAACGGCTCTGTAGGGTATGTCATCGTGTTCACGCGTGCCAAACCCCATCCTCAGGTTGAAGATGCGTTGAAAGTTGTACACTTTCTCACTCATCGAGATAAGGTCGTCCGGTGTAACCTTTCGCCCAGTCACAGCGTAAAAGTATTTAGCGTAATTCTCCACGTGAGCCATCACCTTCGCAGGTTCTTTGGTGTACTTGTTGTCTTCCGGCACGATGTCGTTCCAAGGAAGCTTGCACAGCCCATTTAAGCCGAACCAAGTGCGGAACATCGGGAACCAGTGTAGGGCTTCTGCTTTCTGCTCGAAAGTAGGCATCAGGTTGTGCACCATGTCCAAGAAAATCAGCCAAGCCTCGTCATGTTGTGGACCTTTCAACGCAAGTCCATAACCGCCCTGCTGCGCCAGAGACTCTTTAGTGACGTACTCAGAAAACTCCAAGCCCTTCGCCTCCATCCCTATATCCCGCATTATCTTGGGGTCCGCCCCGTACTTTTCCGCAAAAAGCTTCTTCATCCTGCGTATTCCTTGACCAACAATGACTCCGAAGCCTTCACCCCTCGCCATCTGATGAAGTAGCTCCATGGCTGCTTCCTTGTTCCCAAAACTAAGTTCAAGACCACCAGTGATTTCCTTGCCGATCAATCCCATCTCGTAGCACTCCATGACAAAGGCGATAGCCGTCCCTAACGAAATTGTGTCTATGCCGTACGTGTCGCAGTAAAAGTTCATCTCAATCACGTGGTCAGCGTCGAAGATTCCACAATTGCTGCCAAGACCTGCTATGGTCTCATATTCTGGCCCGTTCACGAACACCCTTTGACTTTTATAGGGTCCTGTTTTGAGCCCGAAATCTTTGACGCCATGGGAGCATGCAACGGGGCATCCTATCCAACATCCATCGAAGCCCGAATGAAACTTCTTTCTATAGACCTCTTCACCGAGGTTTAGAGCTTCTGGGTGTTTTCCGAACTTGAAGTTGTTTGTAGGTAGTAGGTCGAACTCGTTCATGATATCGATTAGGTGTGTAGTTCCCACGATAGCCATCTGGTGTTGTTTCGGGTCCAGAGTTCTGATTTCCTTGTTGTATGCAGTGCCGACTTGTCTTAGGAGATCGAAGTCTGCGGGATTGTTTGATTTCGCAGTCAAGTTGGAGAATTTCGCAACTATTGCCTTTACCTTCTTGTTTCGCAGAACCGTGCCTGTGCCGCCCCTTCCAGCCTGCTTGTACCTCACAACCTTACGGGTTAAGTCATACCATGAGAAGTTGAGGCATCCGAATCTCGCGTGCTCTGCGCCTGAACCGGCAGAAATCACTGAAACGCTGCGTTTGTTCTCTCCGCCGTATTTTTCTGTAAGGGTTTCGGCAAGTAGGTGTGTCTCGGAGGGAAGCCCTTCAGCTTCTTCGATCACCGCTTTTCCTTCGTCTCCATCGATAAAGATTATTACTTCGGACTTCGCTTTTCCTTGTATCTCGAGCGCGTCCCACCCAGCGAATTTCAAGTACGGTCCGAAGTATCCGCCGACGTTGGAGTCCATCACCGAATCCGTTAGAGGCGAGATTGTGACGACAATGCTCTTTCCGCTTCCCGGGTATATGGGACTGCCGCCGAGGGGACCGCAGGCAATGCATATCTCGTTTTCCGGATCATTCCATTTGACGATGCGGTCTTTGGGCAGGGCGTTCCACAGCAGCCAGAGGTTGAAGCCGCGGCCGCCTATGAACGCGTCTTTCATAAATTGAGTGACTGGTTTGCTCTTGATTTGATTGTTTGTGAGGTTTATATAGAGGGTTCTGTTGTTGTATCCTTTCTCAACCTTTCTGAGGGGGTATGTGAATTCTGCAACTGTCAATTCTGTTCACCTTTTTGAAACGTTAGCTAACTTGTTTTGACGTTATAAATGTTCTCTTGTCACGCTAGGGCTTCAAGGACTACGCAAATTTTTTCTGAAACGTAGAATTGTGATAAGAGTTCAGCGTTAACGAGGATTTTGAGTCCATGAATCAAGATTGACCAGATATGAAAATGGATTGTGAGTGTGCAGTCTGCCCTTTATTCCTGTGAGACAATTCAGTGAGCAACCACCTTCTCATAGTACGTGCTTTAGTAAAAACCTTAATAATTGTTCAAAGGATATAATTTGAAGCTAGTAGTTGGAGATGAGCTATTTGAACAAGAACAAGCCTAAATTGGCGGTTATCGGCGCTGGCAAAATGGGTGAAGGCATAATTTCAGGCTTTCTCAAATCAGGCGAGTATAAACCCCAAGAAATACAAGCATTCGAGATCCTCGAGAGCCGCATCAAATACATAAGTCAAACATACAACGTGAAATGTGTAGGGGAAGCAAAAGAAGCAGCCTCTTTCGCGGACATTACAATAGTCGCTGTAGAACCCAGACATGTGAAAACAGCCTTAACACAAATAGCGCCCGCGATGAAGCCGGGAAAAATAGTTGTTTCGATCGCCGCTGGTGTCACATTAGAGTTCCTGACAAAATATCTGCCAAAAGATGTTCCTGTTATTAGAGTGATGCCTAACATAACGTGCCGAGTCAATGAAGCCATGATAGTGGTCTGTCCGTCGGAAAACACAAAGAAGGAGGAGCTGGAAATAGCAATGAGCACGCTTTCACTTTTAGGACACGTCATAAAATTGGACGAGAGATACCTGAATCTGGCAACAGGCTTGGTAGGAAGCGGGCCAGCATACATATACGTGATCATAGAAGCCCTAGCTGACGCAGGTGTAAGACTAGGTTTACCAAAGGATGTTTCAATACTCCTCGCAGCACAAACAACTCTTGGCGCAGCAAGAATGGTTGTCGAAACCGGAGAACACCCAGCTAAACTTAAAGACATGGTCGCTACACCCGGGGGCACAACAGTTGAGGGACTCTTGGCCCTCGAGGAAGGCAGAATAAGAGCGGTGATAATCAAGGCTGTGACAGAGGCAGCTGAAAAAGCAAAACGACTCCAGTCAGCTTAGAAAACTGCCATTGTCACCAAGCTCGCGCATCAGCTTTCCTCACTAGTTCGAGACACATAGTCCACCAGTAGACCGCGACATAACAGTTCCATTCATCGTCCAAGTGATTTCAGAGTTCACAACCGTGGCTTTGACAATAGCTTTCATAATCGCAACATGAACAGTTCCCATCATTTAAAAAGAGGTGACTTTTAGCACAGCCCATTCTAATTCTTTCATTAAGAGAACACTTATTTATCTCTAGGAATATGAGATACAACAAATATTTACAACATTGGAGGAAATGAATTGCGCACGCCAGACAAAAAAGCTGTTTCAACACTTATTTTGATAATATTAATGTTATGCTCCGCCGTTTTTGGAGCCCTTATATCCTATTTATTGGTCATGTCGACATATTACAATATGCCAGAAAACACCACGTTACTTATAGTGGAAGACGTTGTTTTCCCAATTTTTGATCCCAGATATTTTAATGTAACCATTCTTAACCCTTCAAACTCAGCTTCAGACGTCAATATCACGGTAATCCGGTTAACTGTTGAAGGAAAAAATGAAATACACAATATTACGAAAACAAAGCCAGAACCACTCCCATTCTTAGTTAGAAGAGGAACAAGGCTAACCTTTAAATGCGAAGAAAACTGGAGCAACTTTGCAGGAGAGATTGTGAGAATTGAACCCGTAGCAGAAAATGCTTCAACAAAAAGTTATTTGTATACCACACCAAAAGTAAAGTTGATATTAACGCCTAATTTTGATGTTTCCGAAAGTATAGAATATTTTGACTTGACCATAGAAAACTCTGCAGAACTCAATGTAAGCCTTACAATTTCAGAAATAAGGGTTTTCGGCCCTTCGATAAATGTTACCCCCGCGCTCCCGCATATCCTATCGCCTAACCAAACAGAAACATTCCGATGTGATTGTAATTGGGAGAACTATAGGAGAGAAAATGTTACAATCACTGTAAAGACAGCGGAAGGCTACGAATCAGTCTATACAACAAATGAGCTTCCAGGCGCTGCTCTCTACATAGATGAAGTCAAGTTTAACTACACGGACACAAACTATTTCGATTTGACCATTACCAGTTCAGAAGATTCCACCGCACCAGCGACCATAACCGCAATAAATCTAACTTTGCAGGATGAAAGGACTATCCCAATCAACTACACCCATCCTCCATTAGGACCTATCTCCGGTCTGGTTTGGAAAAATGAGTCCAGAACTTTTACATGCACTTGGAATTGGAAGGAGTATCGAAACAAAACTATAACCGTTAACGCTTACACTAAAGAGGGCTTCACAATATCCAGCAAAACTGTGAAAACACCTCCTCCAGTTGTTTGGAATGCAACTGATGTAAAGTTTGACTTAGATTACACAGATCGCTTTTTGGTGAATGTAACAAATAGGCCGTGCTCCCTCCAGAATATCACGATTACACAAATAAAATTCAACGAAAATGAAACCAGTTTTGAATCTCAAACAGTACCGCCGGGTGAAGAAGTGATGTTTAACTGCACTTTTGATTGGAAGAGTTTTATCGGAAAAAACGCTACGATCACTGTTCTAACAGAAGATGGATTAAACATTTCAAGAATCGTGAAGATATCTTCTGTTGGGCTAAAACTGCTGGATAAGAACTTCGTTTTCGGCGATTTATATGATTCGTACGCTAACGTTACAGTTCCATACGGCAACATTACAATTTCAAACTCGATAAATTCCCTTGAAAATGTGACCGTCACCAAGATAATTTTTGAAACAGGAAACAAGACTTACGAAATTGACAACTCCTTAACATATCCCAAACTGGCTCCAAACGGATACTATCTTAGGATAGGTGAGAATATCACAATCGCCTGTATTTGGGACTGTGAACAGTTAGGTTCAACGATGAAAGTCACTGTCTACACTGCTGAAGGATTCCAAGTGTCAAGAACATGGTATATACCCACGCCATAACCTTTATTTCCTTTTTAGTCGAAAGCATAAATTCTGAAAGTGATAATCTTGACTAACATAAAAGTTACTGAAAGAGCACGAACCATCGAGTATGCCATCCGCGACGTCATTGTTTACGCAAAACAACTTGCGAAAACTAGGAAAAAAATTTATTACCTGAACATAGGAGACCCTGTTGCGTTTGATTTTGACACGCCGCAGCATGTTAAGCAGGCTTTAATGAGGGCTGTTGAAGAGGGAGCGAATAGTTATTCTTCTTCTGAGGGGTTGCCTGAGCTTAGGCAGGCCATAAGTGAGAAGGAAGAGAGAGTTAATGGTGTAGATGTTTCTGCTGACGATGTTATTGTTACTGCGGGGATTTCTGAGGGCATACAGATGGTGATGGCAGCACTTATTAATGCTGGCGATGAGATTCTTCTTCCTGGACCTACTTATCCACCTTACATTGCATATGCCAAGTTTTTCGGTGGCAAACCAGTAACTTACGAGACTGTTGAGGAAGATGGTTGGCAACCAAACATTGACGACTTACGGAGAAAAATCTCAGAGAAAACGCGGGGGATTGTGATTATTAATCCGAACAATCCGTGCGGTGCACTTTATGAAGAGAAAACTGTGAAAGAGATAGTGGATTTAGCGGGTGAAAACGGAGTTCCGATTATTTCAGACGAAATTTACGATCAAATTGTATATGATAAGGAGTTTGTTAGCACAGCTCACTTGGCTAAGGACGTTCCAGTGATAGGGTTAAACGGCTTTTCAAAAGCGTACCTAATGACTGGGTGGAGACTTGGTTACGTGTATTTTCACGAGCAAAACAACGAGTTGCAGGAGTTGAAGCAGTGCATCCTGAAGGAGGCGAGAATAAGGTTATGTGCAAATACTCCGGTTCAGAAAGCTGGGGCGACGGCACTAACTGGACCTCAAGATCATATCAAAGAGATGATTGGAAAGCTTAGGAAGAGAAGAGATTACGCGTGGAAAAGACTGAATGCAATGGAAGGGATGAGCTGTGCAAAACCAGAGGCAGCATTCTATGTTTTCCCAAAGGTCCACGGAGTAGGGTCAAAATGGAGGAGTGACCGTGAATTTGTGTTGGAGCTTTTGAATGAAACAGGTGTGCTTTTCGTTCACGGGTCGGGTTTTGATCCAGTTTACGGTTCAGGACATTTCAGAGCTGTCTTCCTTCCACCACTAGAAACACTTGAACGAGCATTGAACGAAGTGGAAGGTTTCATGGAAAAGAATAGGTAAGAACGCTAAAGACAGCTATGCGTGTATTATTTATAGCCTTTCTTTGATTGCTTGTCCTAGCCTTTTGATGCCTTCCTCTATTTCATCAATCGCTGGATAGCTGAAGTTCAGCCTCATCGTGTTTGTTCCGCTTCCATCAACGAAGAATGACTGGCCTGGAACGTATGCAATCTTATGTTTCTTGATGCAGTCTTCGATGAGTTCTTTGGTGTTCACTTTTTCAGGAAGCCAAGCGAATATGAATAGCCCGCCTATGGGATTTGTCCACTTGCATCCCTTTGGAAAATAGGTTTCCAGAGCCTCCAGCATTTTGTCTCTCTTCGTCTTGTAGAGTGCACGAATCTTCGTAAGATTCTCGTGGATAACCTTTCTTTCTAGTGCTCCATAAGCGATGTACTGTAGAAGCGGTGAGGTACACAGATCCATTCCCTGTTTGGCGAGTACAAACTTTTCGATTAGCCTGTTGTCAGCTACCACCCATCCTAGGCGCAGTCCAGGAGACAGGATCTTGCTGAAGGTTGAAAGGTGTATGACTCGTCCTTCAGTGTCTATGGATTTCAGAGGAGTAACATCAATAGGTTCGTATAGGATTAGACTGTAGGGGTCGTCTTCAATGATTAGAAAGTCGTACTCCGACGCAAGTTCGAGGAGACGTTTCCTGCGCTCCATGGATAGGGTTACGCCAGTAGGGTTTTGACATGTAGGAACGGTATAGAGGAACTTTACTTTTTTGTGCTTAGACTGTAGTTCTTTCAGGATGTTTTCTAAGGAGTCCATTATGATGCCGTCATTATCCATTTTCAACCCGACAAACTCTGGATTGTAGGCACTAAAGGTGTTAATGGCAGCTAGGTATGTTGGAAGCTCCATAAGCACGACATCTCCTTGATTGATGAAGACTTTTCCGAAAAGGTCAAGTCCTTGTTGGCTGCCGCTTAGAACGAGAATGTTGTCGATGCTTGGCACACTAATTCCCTTCCACTCCATGAAGTTCTTGAGCTCTGATCTCAGTTCCTTCAAGCCCTGAGTGGTGCCGTACTGTAGAAGTTTGTCACCGTGCTCACTTATTCCTTCGGTGATTATCTCTATAATCTGTTGTCGAGGAAACGTGGCTGGCGATGGCATACCACCGCCGAAGGAGATTATACCTCCCTCAGCAACCCACTTTAGAAGCTGTCGGATCTCCGACGCCTTTAGCAATGATGTTCTTTCAGCGAAAAAAGTTTCAGGAACTAACATTTTATCCACATGGCGCGTTTACGAAGTTTAAACCTAAAATTCCTTTCGGTAACTTTCCTTTCGTTCTCATGGAAAAGTGGAGTGTTTTACGGTGTTTTGCTATTGATAGATTGGTATTCCTTCTTTCGGGTCTCGGACAAGCTTTTCGAATTCTTGCATTAATTGTCGTGTTATTGGTCCGGGTTTGCCGTCGCCTATCATTCGCTTATTGACTTCTACTATTGGGATGATTTCTGCTGCTGTGCCAGTGAAGAAGGCTTCATCTGCTGTGAACAAATCTGTCGGCGTGATAGTTTTTTCAGTGGCTTTGTATCCAAGTTTTTCAGCCAGTTTCATGACAACGTCTCTTGTTATTCCAACTAGAGCACCGGTTGATGTTGGCGGAGTTGTGACTTTTCCGTTTTGAACTATGAAGAGGTTTTCGGCTACGCCTTCACTTATGTGACCGTTTTTGTCTAGGCATATGGCTTCGTCAAAACCCGCAATGTTCGCTTCAATCTTTCCCAATATGCTGTTCAGGTAGTTTAGGGATTTGACTTCGTGGGATGTTGCATCCACGGGGTCCCGTTTCACCCAAACAATCATGGCTCTTATTCCTTTTTCTTTTGCTTCACCTGAATGAAGTTTTATGACGTCGGTTATGATTATCACCGTGGGTTTTGGGCATTTTCTCGGGTCAAGTCCTAAATCGCCGACGCCTCTAGTTACGACTAGGCGTATGTATGCGTCTCGCAAATTGTTTTTTCGCAAGGTTTCTAAAACAGCTTTTATCATTTCTTCTTTTGTCAGTGGAATCTGAAGCATGATTACACGTGCCGAGCGATACAATCTGTCTATGTGTTCTTTGAGTTTGAAGACTACGCTGTTATAGGCGCGGATTCCTTCAAAGATGCCGTCTCCATATAAAAGTCCGTGATCGTAAACTGAAATTTTTGCTTGCGACTTTGGATAGTATTTCCCATCTATGCAGATGAGTAATTCTTTTTCCAAGGGTTTTATTCCTCCAAACTGGAGAATCTAGTCTATTCAAATATATTTTTTGTAAAAAGTTGGTTGTTTCAATCATTGTTAACCGTAGAATTGCGGTCTTTTTGATAGGTGTTTTGGAACTGGAAGCGGTTTGAATGGTTTTCCTTTCACTTTTTCTTTAATCTCGTTTGTCAGTTCTTCAAGTTTCATTTTGCGCATTTTTCCAGCTTTTCTGTCCCTCACTGGAAGTACATCTGATTCTATTTCTTTTTGTCCCACGACGATTATGTATGGAATCCATTCTCTTTCAGCTTCTCTAACTCTTTTTTGCATGGTAAACGTCTGGTCATCGATGTCTACCCGTATGTTTTGTGTATCTAGACTAGATGCCAATTTTTCAGCATGCTCAAAGTGCTTGTCTGACATGGGGATTATGCGTACTTGCGTGGGTGAAAGCCATAATGGAAGCATTGGTGGGTTGCCCCTTTGTTGTTCCTTGTAGGCTTTTTCCAATAATGCATAAACACATCTTTCGATTGCTCCGCTTGGAGAACAGTGCATAATTAGCGGATGACGTTTCTCACCTTTCTCGTCAACATAGGTTATGTTGTATCTTTTTGCGTTTTCAACATCTATTTGATCCGTAGAAAGGGCTGCTGCTTTGTCTTGGTTGTCTACGACATTGAAATCCCATTTCAGTATGAAATAGAAAAAGCGTTCCCTCCACATTTCAGACAGGACTGGTCTTCCGAAGATTTTGGCTAAAGATTTGATGAAGTCTTTATTTTCTTCGTAGAAGTCTTTTGTGAAACGTATTGCTGCTTCATAGTCGTCTTCGGATAAGCCTATTTCCTCTAGGATTTGCATGCACAATTTGAATCTTACTAGGAATTCTTTTTTGGCTTGTTCGAGGTCTGTGCAGAAGGCGTGACAGTCTGGCATCGTGAATGCTCGCAGTCGCCTTAAACCGACAACCTCGCCTCTTTGTTCCCGTCTGAAACTGTAGCGTGTTAATTCGTAAACTTTTAGTGGCATTTGCTTGTAAGAGAACTGGGCGTCATGAACCATCAAAAATTGTCCGAAGCACGCCGCAAACCGTAGAAACAGTGTTTTGTTCTCTGATTTTAGTATGTATTGCCTTGCTGGAAAACGGTTTACGTAGTCAGCTAGACTTGGATGCTGAAAATCGTACATGATTGGAGTTTCAACTTCCATTGCTCCATACTCGATCATTTTGACGTTGACAAACTGTTCGAGCAGGGATTTGATTAGTCGGCCTTTTGGATACCAGCGTATGTTTCCAGGGTCGCTTCCCGGCTCATAATCAGCTATTTCCAGTCTTTTCATTAATAGAACGTGTGGAGGCGCTTGCTGACTTGCCCTAATCTTTGAGGTTTCATATGCTGCGAATTTATGCAGGTTTTCCCGTCCTTTAAAGTCGAACTCTTCAACTGGTACCATTTTTCCGTCTGAATGGAGGATATACCAAGAGGATCTGAGTTTTTCTTCAGCCTTTACCGCTTCGGAAACCTTTTCTTCTTTCTTCTCTTCTGCTTCAGCTGGCAAGATGGCGCGTGATTGCTCGGCAAGTGGATGCCCCTTTATCGAAATTGTGAACTGCTTGTTCCAGCCGAATGGTGCACGATATGTTTCTAAGCCTATCTTTTTTGCGTAGGCTTCCATGACTTTGACTACCTCTAGTGCGTTTTCGGGTTTTGCCAGGTTGCTACTTAAGTGTGCGTATGGATAGATTAGAATTCGGTTTACCTTCAGTTTTTCTAGGAAGGCTTGAACTTCGTCTATGGCTTTTTTGGCTACTGCCTCGTTGTCGCCTTCTTCAACAGCAGTGAACAGGACAACGAGTTCTTCTAGTCGCTTTTCTTTTTTTTCAGCTTGTTCAACGATGGCTATTTCTTTTTGGATAGGCTTATACTGGATGAAGTTTGAGTGTAACTGTAATATTCGCATAAAATTCCCTCGGCTTTTAGCCGTTATGATGGTTTATATCGCCACTGTTCAACTTTTTTCTCTTTTTTAGTCTTCTTTTTATATTCTTTGTAATGTTCTTTGCATAAATAAGTCCGTCTTTCGTTACTGCTAATGTTGAGGCCAGCAGACTTGACTTTTGCCGATGAAATTGAGCGTACAGCGTCTTTACTGCAACCAGAAACACTGCATTTCACCCCTTTAGCGATACGTCCCAATGTTAAACGCCTCTTTAGTGCTTTAATGCAATAAGATACACGTCATTGCTTAATTTCTTTTTCATAAAGTAGGTGGAGACGTCCTCTGCAACTTCCCTCTTTTTCTACAATCAAGCATAGAACTCAATGGTCTCTGCGGGTTTCTTTCCTCATTATGCAGTGCATTCTTTCGCTTTGGCTGAATGTGAATCCACATTTTGTGTAAAGCCGTTGAGCCGAAAGATTCTTCCTCAAAACAAGGGTTTCCAACCATCTCTTACCCATGTGTTCAGCAATTGTTTCGATGTAGCCAAGGATGCATGTGCCTATCCCAAGTCGTCTGTACTCTTTTGCGACGCCTAGGCTCGCTACAAGCAGGCTTTCGTGATGCTCCTGGATGGCCCACAATCCGACAATTCTCGTTTCTAGTTTGACAAAACAGCAGGGAAGTCTGAGGAGGACGAGCGCGCGACTCTTGACAATATGAAGCATTAGAGACAATGGAGAGAGAAACCAAGGCAGGCTTAGAGGTAGAGCGCTACCTTCTTTGCTGTCCTTGAAGAAACGATACTCGAGCAAGAGAAACTGGAGACGCTTGATTCCCCTTACAGCTTCGAACTGCAACTTTCTGCAGATATCTGGCTCAGCTCTAATCTTTTTCTTCAAGCATAAACCTCGGGGCCATCTGTTAAACGCTCGTGAGTCCTTTTTCATAAAGCACGCGTGCCCTTCGATAAATCTCTGCTTTTTCGCCTAAGAATGTTGGGCCCGCAGCCTCAACAACAAGCGAGGCAGCCGCAGAACCCACACATGCGCACCACAACAAGTTTTCACCACGGATATATTCAGCTAAAAAGCCTCCAATAAAAACGTCTCCAGCCCCTGTCGGGTCAACAACCCTCTTCGACTTGAAGGCTGGAATTTTATAGACGTTTTCTTCAACGGAAAGCACTGCACCCTTCACCCCCAAAGTTACGATGACCGTTTCAACACCGTAATCGTGAACCGTCTTTATGGCTGATTTCTGGGTTGACATGCCAGTTACGGCTTTAATCTCGTCTGAGGAAGACTTGTAAATGTCAACGAGTTCTAACACTCGCTTGTCGGTTAGCGAACCACGGATGACGTTTCCTTTTTCGTCGAAGCTTCGCACCAGCCCTTGCGGGTCGAGGGACAACCACTGAGCACAGCTTCTTAATTTCTTGGCAGCTTCGTACGTGACTTCGCCTGCAATGGGTGCAACATGAATGGCTTTAGCTTTCAGAGATTTGGGGAAATCATCAACAGTGATTGGTGGAGCTTTACTTTTTAGTCGCAATTTTCTGTTTCTCAAGTTGTTACTGTATTTCAGTTCGAAACGCGTGGTCTGTGCATTTTGAGCCTTAACTATTCCAGATAGATTAACACCTTCTTGCTCAAGCCACCACAAATAAGCCTTTGGAAAATCACCACCAACCTTGGAAACAACAGAAACAGTTGCATCCAAGCGTCTGGCAGCAAAAGAAACATAGGCTACGGAACCGCCCAAAACAATAAAGGGCATGTTCCTATCTGGGAGAAAAATAGAATCTACAGCAAAATGCCCCACTGAAACGATGTCAAACACTTGCGATTTTAGCCTCCTGTCAGAATATTGCATGAAACTGAACTTAAAACCAACGGAACATCACTTTACATTTTAGGTCTAGGCTGGTTTCCGTTAAGCTTTCATGTTAAGTTAAGGAATTACTTGATGCCTCCCTTGCGGGGCAATTGAAATGAAGACCTTGTAATTGCTGCAAACTCGTAGTTTATACGCATAAAGTCATTGTATAGTTCCGTTCTCAAACAATCAAATTTTGAAATTTGAAAGAGGTGATGTTTAATACTCAACATTCGTAATATGAGAGTTGAAGATGTGGAAACAGTAGCGAGGATGGCGGCTTTAGACTATCACAATGATCCGGAGAAGGGTTATAGAAAAGCCAAAGAACACACACTAGACCATTTAAAAATCGTGTCTCAACATTGCTATGTGGTGGAAAACGACGATAAACAAGTCATTGCAGTAATCGTTTTGCACCCGCAAGAGAAGATTTTTGAAATCGAAGATTTTCATATGAAAGAAATTTAGCGAAACAAAGAGGCTTTGGCCTTACTTAGAACAAAGCTTTTGGGATATTTGGAAAACGTTCAAACAGAAGTTCTGTGTTGTCCTTACGCCCTAAGAAGACTCATGGCAACATACTAAATTTATGATTGAAGTAACAGAATTGCTTTCGCTAGGTCGCCTTCGCATTCTTCCAGTGCTTTCCTAGCTTCCTCTAAACTTTTTCCAGTTTGATCAGCCACAAGCCTAACATCCTCTTCCGGTACGACCAATTTGCGTTCTACCGCTTTCTCAACTATCTTTCCGCCGGTTACCTGAAAGATTTTCTGT